>OLPC01000140.1_pt1 | contig 73108 bp, 78 predicted proteins | sample 1672341 | NCBI WGS metagenome assembly OLPC01 (sample SAMEA3136673, study PRJEB25190) | human gut metagenome | reverse complement strand
AGAAGAGATATGATGAGGCTCTGCGCGATGAGGGCAGGTGCGATATTTTAGCATACGGCATTGCTTTTTGCAGGAAAAGGTGCAAGGTTGTAGGAGAAAATATAAATGATTAGTGTTTACAGACTATGAGACTGGAAAGAAAAAGCTGGAGAGGTTGGAATCAATGGAATATGGTGAAGCTTCCTGATCAGTAGTTACAAAACCAAGAAGCTTTATTTTTGAACCATTCAGCCTAACGGTTTATCTGCCTGTCAATTATTTTGATTATTATAAATGCGTAAATGCCGCCGATAATAGCAGTTATCAGCTGTGTGAGGGAAAACTGCATCTGGAGAACTTTTATCATCGGTTTCATTTTTACCGGAAGCATCATAGGTAAAATTACTAGAGAAATAGCTATTCCCATAAATGCAGCCTTTAATATCGCACCAATCCCCATTGAAAGTGGAAGAGAAACTTTTCCACCGAACTTATCCTTTAAAAGGGCAATACATAATACGAGGATGATATTGCCAAGCATTATGCATGGAAACATCGCAGGGATTGCAGCCATAACAGGACTTCCGGTGATAAAGAAAGAAGTTATGGGTGTGATGATGCTTAAAATTATTCCGCAGGCGAGTCCTGCATATACGACAGTTAAAATAAGAGCAGCATTTATTATCGGGCCGGTAATATATACGCTTAAATTTTTGAGAAACTGGCTTACAATACATATTGCGAGCATGATAGCTGTGAGTGTTATCTGTTTTGTCTTTATTTTCATAAAGCGCCTCCTTAAATTTTACGTTTATTTACAATTTAATTGCAAACAGTTACATAATACTACTGTTGCCTGAAAAAATCAAAAAATATTTTGATTTTACTATTGCAATCTAAACAGGTTTTTGATAGAATATAGTCTGTTCGCAGGAGTGGCGGAATTGGCAGACGCGCAGGCTTCAGGTGCCTGTGGTAGCAATATCGTGTGGGTTCAAGTCCCATCTCCTGCATTAGCTGAGGAAGCCGGAAATAAAGGCTTCCTTTTTGAGTTATATGGGAAGACATTACTATGAAAAAACTAAATTTGATTCTAAAAGATGCGAGCGCATCCCCGGAACATCTGGTTATTTCCATAATTTTTTCGTTGTATGTTATGGAGTTTGTAAACCTTTTTATTGGAAGCATGGGAGGAATCCCAGCATTTATGGGTTCACTGGCAGTTTATTATATGCTTGCACTGGCAGTAAAAACAGAAAGTGAGGCTCAAAAAGGTAAGGCGGCAGACAAAACGCAGATAAAGAATTTTCTTATAAATTATGTCCTGTTTTATGTAATTGTCTGGATAGCAATGGAGGTTATACTGTTTATTTCCAGATTTTCTGGCTGGGGAAATGTTAAAAAGCTTAATGTAAAACAGTACTTTAAAGGTATATATGGGGCATCAGTGTCAGATAGCTGGATATATATTTTTGCTGCGTTTCTTGTGTTTGCGTTTATTGTATCACTGTTTCCACTTATTTTTGTCAGAACGAGAAAATACTGGATAGAATATATTATGACAGACAGCGTTATACATGCGCTTATCTGTGTCATGATAGTAGCTGTAGGTCGTATTTTTATATCTGGATCAGGCAGAAAGAAAGCAATGTGCGTGTTTGATGAATTGCTTTTATGTAAAAATATGAAAATATGGCAGATCATGCTGTTTTTGGCAGCGGCAGTTATCTTAACTGTGGCAGAAGTATATGCTGCATATAGGACTGCTCTTAAGATATGTATGATGCATCAGAAAGAAGTAAAGAAAAAAAGTGTCAGGATATCAACGGTGACAGTGGTACTTTTATTTGGATTGTGTGTGGCCGGAGCAGGAACGGTAGTGTTTTTTATGTCTCCTGCAGATGATGAGGAGGCTGAGTACACAAGGGTTGCAAGGTGCCTTACAGACGATTCGAAGATGGGACCTATGGTATACAGATCGCAGGTGTATGTGCCGATAAAAATAGAACTGGATTACGATGAAAATGGAAAAGCACTCGGTTACATAGGATACAAAGGTCAGGATTGTGAGAGCCGTTTCTATAAGATGGCTGTTGCAAATGTATTATATTCAGACAAAAAGGATGATCAGACATATATGCAGATGTCAGGTGCGGACAGGTTATCCTACAAAAAAATGTCGGTCATGGAAAAAGTGGATTCATGGAAAAGGGACAATGTTTTTCTACTCTGGGATGAGGACTGGAGCAGTGAATCTGCGTACAGCAAGGAAGTTACAGGCTATACCGAATGTGAGAAGCAGTTTGTTGAAAGTCTCGAGAATACATTTGGAGAGGTAAAGATAGATCCGCAGGATTTCAAAAAGTACGATGCGTACTTTACTATAGAAAGCTATCCGGCAATGAAGGATGCCGTTGAGGGGGACAACCAGATAGGAACATGGGTTGGCTGTATTCTTGTAAAGGATAATAAATTTTACTATGGAAGCTATGAAAATCAGATAACCGGGGTCCAGCTTCAGAAGCTTCTTGATGTGCTTGGAGGAAATTAGTACATAAATTTTTTGAAATAAAATTCAAAAAAATAAAGGAAAAGCAAAAAATACATAGAATTATAAAAATGTAGGCATGAAAGTTGTTATTACGCCAGTCACAAGGAGGCATGGGCATATATGACGATCAGGCAGCAGATAGAAGAGCGTGAAGAGGAAATTTTAAGTCCTTTTGCGTGTCTAAGCATAAATTCAAAAGGTCGTGACAAGGATGAGCCGCAGTGTGATATAAGACCTGTTTTTCAAAGAGACAGGGATCGGATATTACATAGCAAATCATTCCGGCGCCTAAAAAACAAAACACAGGTGTTTCTGACTCCGAAAGGGGATCATTACAGGACGAGAATGTCTCATACACTTGAGGTATCGCAGAATGCAAGGACGATAGCCAAGGCTCTGCGGTTAAATGAGGATCTGGTTGAGGCGATAGCGTTAGGACATGATCTTGGGCACACACCGTTTGGACATGCAGGAGAGAATATTTTAAATGAGATATATGAGGGCGGCTTTAAACACAATGAGCAGAGTGTGAGAATTGTTGAAAAGCTTGAAAAAGATGGTGCAGGGCTTAATCTTACATGGGAGGTAAGGGATGGCATACTAAACCATCAGACGAGTCTTATGCCGCACACACTTGAAGGCAAAATAGTGCGTCTATCGGATAAGATAGCATATATCAATTCTGATTTTGATGATGCGATAAGAGCGCAGCTATTATGCGAGGATGATATTCCTCTTGAAATAAGGAAGACGCTCGGTTTTGACACAAAAAGCCGGCTTAATCATATGATACACAATATAATCACAAACAGCATGGATAAGGATGACATAATGATGTCGGAGGAATCAGCACAGGCAATGAAAGAACTCCGCAGATTTATGTTTGAGAACCTATATAAAAATCCTGTTGCTAAGAGTGAAGAAGTAAAGGCGAAAGCCATGTTAAAGCAGCTGTATTATTACTATATGGATCACATAGATGAACTTCCAGACAAGCTTCTTGTTATGCTGGATAACGGAGAAGACAGGGGGCGTATAGTCTGCGATTACATATCGGGAATGACAGATCAGTATGCTATAACAAAATTCCATGAATATTTTGTGCCGGTGGCATGGGAAATAGATGGATATTAAATGGATAAATATAAAATTTATTATAGATTTATTATTAGATCATAGATAGAGAGGAACAATAAATAATGCCGTACTATTCTGATGAACTTATTGAGGAAGTACGTTCCAGAAATGACATAGTGGATGTCATCGGAGGATATGTACATCTTCAAAAAAAGGGGAGTACATATTTTGGCTTATGTCCGTTCCACAATGAAAAAACAGGTTCGTTTTCTGTATCACCGAATAAACAGATGTATTACTGTTTTGGATGCGGAGCGGGTGGAAATGTTTTTACATTTCTTATGCAATATGAAAATTTTACATTTACAGAGGCTATGCAGGAGCTTGCAGATCGTGTAGGGGTCGAGCTTCCTAAGCAGGAGATGACTGCAGCGCAGAAGCGGGAGGCGGATAAAAGGACACGTCTTTTGGAAATAAATAAAGAAGCAGCAAAATATTTTTACACTCTTTTAAGGAGTGAAAGAGGAAAGCGGGCTCATGATTATTTTAAGAAAAGAGAGCTTTCGGATGAAACGATGCAGAAATTCGGTCTTGGATACTCTGATCAGTATAGCGATGATTTATACAGATATTTAAGAAGCCGTGGATATGATGATGAGATCCTAAAAGAATCAGGACTTGTGACTATAGATGAAGTGCGTGGAGGACACGACAAATTCTGGAATCGCGCAATGTTTCCGATAATGGATGTCCATAACCGCGTTATAGGTTTTGGTGGACGTGTTATGGGGGATGGCGAACCGAAATATTTAAATTCCCCGGAGACAAAGATCTTTGACAAGAGCCGTAATCTTTACGGACTTAATATAGCAAGGACAACAAGGAAAAACCAGCTTTTATTGTGCGAGGGATATATGGATGTTATAGCATTACATCAGGCCGGATTTGACAATGCTGTGGCATCGCTTGGAACCGCTCTTACGAGTGGACATGCATCATTGCTAAAACGCTACACAAAAGAAGTATATCTGACATATGACAGTGATGGCGCCGGGGTAAAGGCTGCACTACGTGCAATCCCAATATTAAAAGAGGTCGGGATCACAACCAAAATCATCAACATGCGGCCATACAAGGATCCGGATGAATTTATAAAGGCACTCGGAGCCGGGGCATATCAGGAAAGAATTGACAATGCAGAAAACAGTTTTATGTTTCAGATCCGCATAATGCAGGAAAGCTACGATATGAAAGATCCTGAGTCAAAGACAGCTTTCTATAACGAGATGGCGAAGAAACTTTTGGATTTTCCGGAAGAGCTTGAAAGAAATAACTATATACAGGCGGTTGCGGAAACTTACAATATAGGTTTTGAAGAGTTGCGCCGTCTTGTAAATTCTCTTGCGGTAAAGGGCGGAATAGTTAAAGAGAGGACACCTCTTAAGAGTGGTATCAATGAGAAAAACAAAAAAGAAGACGGAATGAAGCAGTCACAGAAGCTGCTCCTTACATGGCTCATAGAAGATACCGGTCTTTTTAAAAAAATAAATGGATATATATCTGAGAATGATTTCACAGAGGATTTATATCACAGGGTGGCTGTGATGGTGTTTACACAGTTTAAGACTGACGGAGCCGTAAATCCGGCAAAAATAGTCAGCATGTTTCCGGATGAAGAGGAACAGCGTCAGGTTGCAGGTCTTTTTAATGCTACTATCCACAAAGTTGAGGGAAAAAATGATAAAGAAACAGCCCTTAAGGAGACTATTATAAGAGTAAAGGAAAACAGCATTAATTACAGATCAGCCCATCTTTCACCGACCGATATGGAAGGTATGATGAAGATAATAGACGATAAAAGATCACTGGAAGAATTAGAAAAATTGCATATTTCTATCGATTAGGGAAAAAATACTAGAACAAAGAGGAAAAATTATAATGGCTAAGAAAAAAGAACAGGCAGAAGTAGTAGAAACAGCAGAAATGAAAGCAAAGTTCCAGCAGAAGCTTATTGAATTGCTGGCACTTGGCAAGAAAAAGAAAAATATTTTGGAATATCAGGAAATCAGTGATTTCTTCAAAGATATGAACCTTGATCCTGAAAAACTCGAGCTTGTGCTTGATTATCTTGAGCACAATGGCATTGACGTGCTTAAGATCAGTGATGATGATGACGATGTAGATGATGATATTCTGCTTGACGAGGAAGACGAGGTAGAGGTAGACAAGATCGATCTTTCTGTTCCTGATGGAGTAAGCGTTGAGGATCCTGTAAGAATGTACTTAAAAGAGATAGGAAAAGTTCCGCTTCTTAGTGCTGATGAAGAGATCGAGCTTGCGCAGAAGATGGAGGATGGTGCAGTTGCAGCAGAAAAGATATCTATCTTAAAGGGCAGAATGGATAATGCAACAGACGAAGAGAAAGCAGACTTAAAGGACGAGATAAAGAAGCTCCAGAAGGAGGTTGATTTTGGCGCTGATGCAAAAAAACGCCTTGCTGAAGCAAACTTACGTCTTGTTGTAAGTATCGCAAAAAGATATGTGGGACGAGGAATGCTCTTCCTTGATCTTATTCAGGAGGGAAATCTTGGCCTTATAAAAGCTGTAGAAAAATTTGACTACAAAAAAGGATACAAGTTCTCGACATATGCTACATGGTGGATACGTCAGGCAATAACCAGAGCAATTGCAGATCAGGCAAGAACGATCCGTATTCCTGTGCATATGGTAGAGACGATAAATAAATTAATAAGAGTCTCACGACAGCTCTTACAGGAACTCGGAAGAGAGCCGTCTCCGGAAGAAATCGCAGCAGAGATGAATATGCCTGTAGAAAGAGTACGTGAGATATTAAAGATATCACAGGAACCGGTTTCGCTTGAGACACCTATCGGAGAAGAGGAAGACTCACATCTTGGTGACTTTATAAAGGATGATAATGTCCCTGTACCGGCAGATGCGGCTGCATTTACACTACTTAAAGAGCAGCTTGAGGAAGTACTTGGAACACTTACAGAAAGAGAACAGAAAGTTCTTACACTTCGTTTTGGCTTAGAGGATGGAAGAGCCCGCACTCTTGAGGAAGTAGGTAAGGAGTTTAATGTAACACGAGAAAGAATCAGACAGATCGAGGCAAAAGCTCTCAGAAAACTTCGTCATCCTAGCCGTAGTAGAAAGCTGAAGGATTATCTGGAGTAAAATGATTAAATTATCTAAACGAATGAAGGCAGTTGCATCTATGGTTACACAGGGATACAAGCTTTGTGATGTTGGAACAGACCATGGATATGTACCGATCTCACTTGTTACGGATGGGACTATACCGGAAGCTATTGCAGTTGATATTAATAAGGGACCGCTTGAACGTGCAAATCTCCATATACGTTCATGCGGACTTGAGGATAAGATAACTACAAGACTTTCAGATGGATTGTCTGCAGTAAAAGAGGGAGAGGCCGAGTCCATCATCATTGCGGGAATGGGTGGTGAACTCGTAATACATATTCTGACAGAGGGAGATGCTGTCTGCAAAAAAGCAAAAGAACTTATACTACAGCCACAGTCGGATATCCACAAAGTCCGGTACTACGTGAGAAATGCCGGGTATAAGATAGTCGATGAAGACATGGTTTTAGAAGACGGAAAATATTATCCGATCATGCGTGTCGTAAATGATACAAACAATTATGCGTGGGATAACATGGATGATATTTCGGTCGCTGTGTGCGATCTATATGGACCGTTTCTCATTAAAAACGGTAATCCGGTGCTTAGAAAATTTCTTGTAAAAGAACACCATAAGCTTGCGGACATAATGCGTCAGCTTAAGAAACAGGAATCTTCTGATGCAATATTAAATAGAATAGAACAGGTAAATAAGCAGATAGAGTATAATGAGGCTGCTTATTCAACTATGGGGGCGATTCGTAATGCAGGAATATAAAATAGACATAGTTCTTCCTGATGGAAATATTGAAAAAGCAAATGTAGAAGAAAATACAAAAATCGAGGAACTTGCAAAAAAATATAATCCATTTTTTAAAAATCCGATTATATTGTCTATATATAATGGAAAATTAAGAGAACTTTGTAAAAAGATCGACCGTGACGGTAAGATCGAATTTCTGACTATAGCAGACAGGGATGGAAGAAGAACATACAGGAGAAGTGTAATACTTCTTCTGCAGAGAGCAGTTCAGAAATTATACGGAGATGAAGTAGAACTTAAAGTGCTGCATTCCCTGGGAGAGGGATATTATTGTGAGATAATAAACCTAAACAAAAGTGTACTTAAGCTTCATGAAGATGATATTTCATCCATAAAAAAGACTATGGATCAGCTTGTGCAGCAGAATATCCCTATCACAAAGAGCAGCGAGAAAACACAGACCGCAGAGGAAATGTTTGCAGGTCTTGGAATGAAGGATAAAGAAAGACTGCTGCATTACAGGCGCAGCTCACGCGTCAATATATATGAATTAGATGGTATAAAAGACTATTTCTATGGCTATATGGCGCCATCTACCGGAGTCCTGAGATATTATGATGTTGTTTCATATGAGGATGGATTTGTTATTGTTTTTCCTTCAAAGGGTTCAAACAAAGTTGAGCCTCTTAATACTTCAAACAAATTATTTCATACGCTTGATGAGTCACGGGACTGGAGCCGTATGCTTGGAATAGGCACAGTAGGGGCATTAAACGATGCTATCTCAGCTGGAAAAGGACAGCAGATAATGCTTTTGCAGGAAGCCTTAATGGAAGAGAAGATAGGAAGGCTTGCAGCTGTTATTGCAGGAGACAATAAAAAGAAATTTGTGATGATAGCAGGACCGTCATCATCGGGAAAGACTTCGTTTGCAAACAGGCTGTCAATACAGCTTACAGCAAAGGGATTGAAGCCACATCCGGTAAGTCTGGACGATTACTATGCCGACAGGGAATTTTGTCCGAAAAATCCGGACGGAAGCTTTGATTTTGAATGTCTCGAAGCGTTGGATGTCGATCAGTTTAATAAAGACATGATGGATCTTTTAAACGGAATGGAAGTTAAGATGCCATCGTTTAATTTTAAGACAGGTAAACGTGAATACAGAGGTGATACCCTTAAGCTGGGAGATGGTGATATCCTTGTCATAGAGGGGATACACGGGTTGAATGATAAGCTGTCATACATGCTTCCTTCAGAGTGTAAATTCAAGATCTATATTTCTGCGCTCACACAGCTTAATATTGATGAGCATAATCCGCTTCCGACTACAGATTCCCGCCTGATAAGAAGAATAGTAAGGGATGCACGTACAAGAGGAACAAATGCTAAGGAAACTATAGCTATGTGGCCATCAGTAAGAAATGGTGAGGAAAAAAATATTTTCCCTTATCAGGATAGTGCTGATGTGATGTTTAATTCTGCGCTCATATATGAGCTTCCTGTTTTAAAAGTGTATGCTGAACCGCTTCTTTTTGGAATTGGAAAGGACTGCCCGGAATACCTCGAGGCAAAAAGACTTCTTAAGTTTTTAGATTATTTTCTGCCACTTCCGGCGGAGGGAATACCGAACAATTCACTTGTGAGGGAGTTTGTCGGTGGCAGCTGCTTTAACGTTTGATAATTAATGATAAAAATAAAAAATGCCGGCTGATCTTGATATGTATCGGCTTTACCGGATAATGGTAAAAGGACATATCTAATCAGCCGGCATTTTCAGATTCTATAAAATCAATAGTTGCCTGGATCTGCTCATCCATTGTTATATCCGGATCTCCGTCACCTTTCTGGAGTCCATAGTTTCCAAAATATGAATGGCAGCCGCCATCTATAACAAATTCATGCAGATCTTTTGGCAGATTTTTTTTGTATTTGTTGTATTTTTTTATGTTTAAAACTTTATCATTTGAGCCATAGACACTGTATACAGACAGCCCGCTGTCTGACAGATCGGATGTTGAGTAGGCAGCGAAAAGAAAAAGACCATCTATTTTATCGGTGTTTTTTGCAGCGTATGATGCAGCCATGGTGCCGCCGGATGAATGACCACCGACATACCATTGTTTTACAGTTTTATATTTTTCTTTTAATGAATCGATATATTTATCGGCAGCATTTTTATCAAGTATTGCCAGGTTATATGGCATATGGATCACCATACAGACGTATCCGTTTCTGGCAAATTCGTGTAAAAGAGGGGCGTAGGCGGTGTATTCAACTTTTGTGCCCGGATAAAAAATAAGTCCTTTTGTGGGATTTTCAGGAGAAAAAGTAATCGTCTTTTCATGCCGCTTTGATATCTTATCGACTGTTACGATATCGTCAGATAAAAGTGCATCGGCAGATGTGGCTCCTGCGTGATAATAGTTTTTTGCATACGCTCCGAAACCATACTCTATAAGAGCTATTATAAGAACTGAAGCGATAAGAAGTTTGTAATATTTACAGATAAATTTTTTCATATGTGATTCCTTTAATGTTATAAGCAGGACGATAAGCCGGGTTATGTCGTTGAGTGATCATCTATCTAGAACGCCTGTTGCCAGACGCTTCAAGCGACCTACCTAAAGCTGGCGGGCCACGTCAATGCTTTGTTTCGGTCTTGCTTCGGATGGGGTTTACATGTGCCCTTTCTGTTACCAGAAAGGCGGTAGTCTCTTACACTGCCATTCCACCCTTACCACAAAAGTGGCGGTATATTTCTGTTGCACTATCCTTAGAGTTTCCTCCACCGGCCGTTAACCGGCATCCTGCCCTGTGAAGCCCGGACTTTCCTCACCTGCGGTCTTTCGACACTTGCAGCCGCGATCACCTGTCCTGCATAAACATTATTTAATATACCAAGCATTTAAATAAAAATCAAGAAGTTTAGTTAAGGAAATATAAAATGTTTCTTAAAAGACAATAGTTCTATTGACGGAAAATTTAGTTAGGTTGTAGTATTAGTTGTAACGGAACATGTATTAATATTAGTGAGTGAGGCGGTATATTATGAGAGAAAAATTAGCCAGATTTATGGTGGGAAGAAATGGTGTTGATGATCTTGCAAGATTTGAATCATGGTTTGTACTTGTTGTACTTATCTTGTCGATATTTACAAGATCGGGACTGCTTGACCTTATTGCTATTGCACTTATCGTGCATATGTATTTCAGGGTGTTTTCAAGAAATGTCAGTAAAAGATATGAGGAAAACCAGAAATTTTTAAATTTCAGGTATGACTGGACCGTGAAGTGGAACAGAAAAAAGAAACACTTTGAACAGAGAAAAATGTATAAATTTTATAAATGCCCGATGTGCAGACAGGAAGTAAGAGTTCCAAGAGGCCATGGCAAAATATGTATCACATGTCCAAAATGCAGAGAAGAGTTTATAAGACGAAGTTAGTGGTGGGAGAACATGTTTGGATATATAACTGTAAATAAAAAACAATTATCGGATGAACAGATAAAGACCTATCAGGAATACTACTGTGGATTGTGCCGCAAATTAAAACAGGACTATGGCAAAAGAGGACAGTTGGTATTAAACTATGATATGACATTTTTGATAGTGCTTCTGAGCGGTCTTTATGAGCCGGATGATGAAAAGAAGGAACAGTTTATATGTGCAGCACATCCTGCGCAGAAGCATTCATCGAGAATAAGCGGCATAACCGATTATGCAGCAGCGATGAATATTCTCTTAGCATATTATAATCTTGTCGATGACTGGAAAGATGATAAAAGCTTCTTCAAAAAAACAATTGCAGGGCTTCTCAAAAAAGACTATCAAAAGATAAGAAAACTCTATCCGCGCCAGGTTAAGGCTGCTGATGAATATATAAAAAATCTTGAGAAGCTCGAAAAGAATAAAGAAACAAATATTGACATTGTGGCAGGTCTTACAGGAGATATGCTGGGAGAGATATTTGCATGGAAATGCGATGAATGGTATGATGAACTTAAGACATTAGGTTTTTTCCTCGGCAAATTTATTTATATAATGGATGCGTATGAGGACATAGATAGAGATATAAAAAACAATTCGTATAATCCGTTAGAACGCATGAGGAAGTGCTGTTGTATGGATTTTGACCAGACCTGTTATCTTATGATGACAAGAATGATGTCGGAAGCAGCCAAATCGTTTGAGAGAATGCCGATACTTTTACATGCCGGTATAATCCGCAATGTGTTGTATTCAGGAGTCTGGTCGAAGTACGAATATATTCAGAATAAGAAAAAGAAGAGGTCGAAAAAATGACAGATCCGTATCAGGTGCTTGGTGTAAGCCGAAGTGCATCAGATGATGAGATAAAAAAAGCATACAGAACACTCAGCCGTAAATATCACCCGGATGCAAACATAAACAATCCGAACAAAGCACAGGCGGAGGAAAAATTCAAAGAAGTCCAGCAGGCATATGATCAGATCATAAAAGGAAAACAAAACGGCGGTTATTCTGATGCGGGATATGGAAACAGAACCTATGCCGGTGGAAACACAAATACAGATTATGGATATGGACCATTTGGAGGATTTTCAGGACGTTACACATATGACAATGCGCACAGGACGTCGGAGGACGAAGAAAATCCAAAAGTCCGTGCGGCGGGAAACTTTATCCGTAACGGATATTATAATGAAGCTGTAAAGGTATTGGGAGAAGTACCTTTTTCAGAAAGAAAAGGCCGATGGTATTATTATAGCGCTATCGCTAATGAAAAACTCGGCAATTCAGCGACAGCAGTCGAACATATACAAAGAGCTGTGGCATTTGAACCTGACAATATACAGTATCGTCAGTTCCAGCAGTACCTGGAATTTGGCGGAACATGGTACTCGAATATGGGAAGTACATATGGAAGACCGGATGGTTCAGGAAATGTATGCTGCAGCCTGCTTGGGACATGGCTGTGCTGTCAGTTTATGCCGTTTTGCTGCTAAAAAAGCATCATAAGCATTGAGCCTATGATGCATTATGTTTATTCGATAGAATCAGGGATCCCATTGTGGTCTAAGTCATCGTTGTGTGCACCGATATCCACAGTGTTTAATGTACGGCGTCTGAGACGTGCAGTTTCTGACTGCTTAAGAAGATATGCTTTTATCTCCTTTGATCTTTTGACATGTGTAAGGCGAAGCTCAGGTGTTGTGATATCACCTGTGTAGCATATAACTGTTCCAAGGCCGCAAATGCGTTCTAAGAGAGAGGCTGTAAGCTTTACATCGGAAACCTTATACATATAGCAGTCATCCTCGACCCTGTTAAAAAGCCCCTGGCGGATCGTTATATATTCCGGTGTGATTATGTATTTTGTAAAGGTCCATGGAAGACCTAAAAATAAAATACGCTTTCTTTCGGAATACACGATAGCATTATCGTTATCATTGTGTATAAAATTACTGTTGTCTGACATGATTATTCTCCTTTTTATAATATTTTATTTGCTATTTTTTATAATACAACAAAAAAATGTAAATGCCAACTTGAAATAGGGCATTTATTATTATATTATTGTATGGATATAAAACGAGCACCAAAGAATGGGAGGCATACTATGCGTCATTTAATGAGTCCATTGGATTTCTCAGTCGAAGAGCTGGACAAACTTTTAGATCTGGCAAATGATATTGAGGCAAATCCACAGAAATACGCTCACAAATGTGAGGGAAAGAAGCTTGCTACATGTTTCTATGAGCCGAGTACAAGAACAAGGCTTAGTTTCGAAGCAGCAATGCTCAATCTTGGAGGTTCAGTACTTGGATTTCACAGTGCAGATTCATCATCGGCCACTAAAGGTGAGAGTGTAGCCGACACGATAAGGATTATTTCATGTTATGCAGATATCTGTGCAATGAGACATCCAAAAGAAGGAGCTCCTCTTGTTGCATCACAAAAATCACGTATACCTGTAATAAACGCCGGTGACGGAGGACATCAGCATCCGACACAGACACTTGCAGATCTTCTTACTATCCGTTCCCTTAAAGGAAGACTTGATAACATAACAATTGGTCTTTGCGGAGATCTTAAATTCGGACGTACTGTTCATTCGCTTATAAATGCAATGATCAGATATAAAAACGTTAAATTTGTACTTATTTCGCCGGAAGAACTTAAAATTCCTGACTATGTGAGGGATGATGTACTCCGTGCAAATGGCATTGAATTTGAGGAAGTTGAAAAGTTAGAGGATGCCATGGATAAGCTTGACGTGCTTTACATGACAAGAGTACAAAAGGAACGTTTTTTCAATGAAGAAGACTATGTGAGATTAAAAGATTACTATATTCTGACAAAAGAAAAGATGGAACTTGCAAAGGATGACATGCTTGTCCTTCATCCGCTTCCACGAGTAAATGAGATATCTGTAGAGGTTGATGACGATCCAAGAGCCTGCTATTTTAAACAGGCACAATATGCGGTATATGTAAGAATGGCACTTATACTTACATTACTTGGACTGGCAGATTAATTTTGGATTTATAAAAAGGAGAAAGCAATGTTAAATATAAGCGGTATTCATGAAGGATTCGTACTTGATCATATAAAAGCAGGCATGTGCATGCAGATATATAATGACCTTAAGCTTGATAAACTTGATTGTACTGTTGCGATAATTAAAAATGCAAAGAGCAGCAAGATGGGAAAAAAGGATATAATAAAGGTAGAATGTCCGATAGAGGCACTAGACCTTGATATTCTGGGATTTATTGACCATAATATTACAGTAAACGTAATAAAGGGAGATAAAATAGTAGATAAGATGGAATTAAAGCTTCCAAAACAGGTCACAAACGTAATAAAATGCAAAAACCCAAGATGTATCACATCTATTGAGCAGGAACTCGACCAGATATTTGTGCTCACGGATGAAGAAAAAGAAATTTATCGCTGCAAATATTGTGAGGAAAAATACGAAGGAGTTAAATAGGATAAAGGATGTATGCCAACGTAATAGTTGATATATCTCACGAAAAACTTGATAAAACATTCCAATACCTGGTTCCGGCAGGGCTGGAAAATGAAATTGAGCCGGGTGTGTGTGTGGAAATCCCCTTCGGAAACAGAAAAATCACGGGATATGTTGTGGAAATAACAGAAAACCCTGAATTTGATGTGGATAAGATAAAGCCTCTTTGTAATATAGTAAAAGGCAGTGTGGCGGTTGAAGCGTCTCTTGTCGCACTTGCGTCATGGATCAGAAAGAACTATGGCGCAACAATGAATCAGGCGTTAAAGACCGTCATACCTGTTAAAAAGAGTGTCAAAGAGGTTACAAAACGCACGATATATTTAAATATTGATGATATAAAAGCAAGAGCGCAGCTTGCACTTTGCGAGGCAAAGCATCAGAAAGCAAAAGCAAGGCTTTTAAGAGAACTGATCGGAAAGAAGGAACTGGAATATTCGGTTGTTACAGGAGAACTTAAAATATCCACAGCCGCTATAAATTCACTTGAAGAAAGTGGATTTATAACGATAAAAAGCGCTACAGAATACAGAAAACCTATAAATAATACAGAAAACGAAGTGTATGACAAGGTTTTAAATGAACAGCAGCAGGCGGTAGTTGATGCGATCGAAACTGACATCGCAGCAGGAAAAAAGAATCGTGTATTCCTTATAAAAGGGGTTACCGGAAGCGGTAAAACTGAGGTTTATATGGAGCTTATTGATAAGTGTGTAAAAAGAGGCCAGCAGGCTATCGTCCTGATACCTGAGATCGCACTTACCTACCAGACAGCGATGCGTTTCTATGTACGTTTTAAAGACCGTGTGACGATAATGAATTCAAAGCTTTCACCGGGCGAGAGGTATGATCAGTTTAAAAGAGCTAAAAACGGAGACATCGACATAATGATAGGACCAAGATCAGCATTGTTTACACCATTTTCAAATCTTGGTCTTATTATAATTGATGAGGAACATGAAACATCCTACAAGAGTGAATCCGTTCCGAGATATCATGCGAGGGAAACTGCGATAGAATTTGCCAAAATGAACGATGCTGTTGTTGTTTTGGGCTCTGCAACCCCATCCGTGGACAGCTATTACAAAGCAAAAAAGGGAGAGTACAGACTTCTGGAATTAAAAACCAGAGTTGCGGACAAACCTTTGCCAGAGTGCGAGATTGTTGATATGCGCACAGAATTAAAAAATGGGAACAGATCGATCTTAAGTGAAAGATTGCAGCAGCTGATACAGGATCGTCTGGATAAAAAACAGCAGATAATTTTATTTATAAACAGGCGTGGGATAGCAGGCTTTATGTCATGCCGCTCATGTGGATATGTTGTTAAATGTCCTCATTGTGATGTGTCATTGAGCCAGCATGCACAAGGCAGGATGATATGTCATTACTGCGGGTATGAACAGCCGGCGCCGAAGATCTGTCCAAAATGTGGTTCAAAATATATAAGCGGATTTAAAGCCGGAACACAGAAAATAGAAGAAATGATAAATATGCGTTTTCCTACGGCTGGGACAATAAGGATGGATTACGATACAACAAGAAAAAAGGATTCATACGAAAAGATACTGCAGGCATTCAGAAATCATGAAGCTGATATTCTGATCGGAACGCAGATGATAGTAAAAGGTCATGATTTCCCGGATGTTACACTTGTCGGAGTGCTTGCTGCTGATATGTCGCTTAACGTAAACGATTACAGGGCAGCAGAGAGAACTTTCCAGATACTTACACAGGCGATCGGACGTGCAGGGAGAGGAAGATATCCCGGAAATGCCATAATACAGACATATGAGCCGGAGCATTTTGCTATCCAGACGGCAAAAGAGCAGGCTTATGAAGCATTTTACGATAAGGAGATAGAGTACCGGAAAATGCTGCGTTATCCGCCGGTCTGGAATATGCTTGTTTTACTTATAACATCTGACGGACAGGAAGAGGTACAGAATAGATCGGAAGATGTTGCTAAGCTTATTGAAAGCATTATTTCACAAAGTGAAAAAAAAATACAGATGATAGGTCCGGCGGACGCAGGAATATCAAAGATAAATGACGTATATAGAAAAGTAATATATATAAAGACAGAACAATACGAAACATTAGTCTCTATAAAAGATTTTGTGGACAAATCAATAAGAGACAATATAAAATATAAAAAGATTTCATTACAATTTGATTTTAATCCGGTAAACGGATTTTAAAGGAGGAAAAATGGCACTTAGAACAATAAGGGTAGAAGGTGACCCGGTACTTGGAAAAATATGCAGGGAAGTTACTGAGATGACACCAAAGATCCAGACTTTGATAGATGATATGCTTGAGACTATGTATGAGGCAAACGGAGTCGGTCTTGCAGCGCCTCAGGTTGGTATTTTAAAAAGAATAGTTGTCATTGATGTCGGAGAAGGACCTATCATTATGATAAATCCAAAAATAATCGAGACATCAGGTGAGCAGACAGGAGATGAAGGCTGTCTTTCTATTCCGGGAAAAGCAGGGCAGGTTACCCGTCCTGATTATGTAAAGGCAAGATTTCTGGGTGAAGATATGGAGGAATATGAAATAGAGGGAGAAGAGCTTCTGGCAAGATGTATCTGTCATGAGCTTGATCATCTCGATGGACATTTGTATGTCGAAAAGGTTAAAGGTCCTCTTCATGATGTGACATATGAGGATGCTGAATAGTAGATAGATTTATAGCAGGAGGGATTGACATGAGAGTAATATTTATGGGAACACCGGATTTTGCGGTTGGTACACTTGAGGCAATAGTTGAAGCCGGACATGAGGTGGTGCTGGCTGTGACACAGCCGGATAAGCCTAAAGGACGAGGCAGGGAAGTACAGCTTACACCTGTCAAGGAATGCGCACTGAAACATGGTATAGAAGTATTCCAGCCTGTAAAGGTACGTGAAACAGCAAACATTGAATATCTCAGAAAATTTAATCCTGATATAATTGTTGTTGCGGCTTTCGGGCAGCTCCTGCCAAAGAGCATACTCGATATGCCAAAATACTGCTGCATAAATGTGCATGCATCACTGCTTCCTAAGTACAGAGGGGCGGCACCTATCCAGTGGGCTGTTATAAACGGCGATGAGTTTACAGGTGTTACCATTATGAGGATGGATGAAGGCTTAGACACCGGAGATATGATAGCAAAGGCAACAGTCCGTGTGGAAAGCGATGAGACAGGGGGAAGCCTTTTTGATAAGCTTTCGGGAATCGGCGCAAAACTCTGTGTAGAGACAATGAAAATGATCGAAGAAGGAAGAGCTGAGTTTACTCCACAAAATAGTGAGGAAGCAACGCACACATCGATGATAAGCAAGGAACTTGGTTATATAGACTGGACGAAGCCTGCCGAGAGCATAGAAAGGCTTATAAGAGGATTAAATCCATGGCCGAGTGCTTATACTAACCTGGACGGTAAGACATTTAAAATCTGGAAAGCACAGGTTGTCAGAAATAATAATGAATATCGTCCGGGATGCATATACCATATAGGTAAAAATGATATGTACGTGCAGACAGGGGACGGTGCGCTGTCCTTGCTTGAAGTACAGCTTCAGGGAAAAAAGAGAATGGACACAGGTTCTTTTTTAAGGGGCTATAAGCTTGAAGAGGGAACATTCATCGGTTAATAAAAAAGGAGAGATAATATGGGACATTATTATTACTATTGGGATCCGACATATATACTTGTCGTGATCGGTGCGATCATCTGTATGATTGCATCTGCCAAAGTTAAAACAACATTTAACAAATATTCGCAGTACAGAAGTTATTCCGGAATGAATGGAGCACAGGTGGCCCAGCGTGTACTTGAAGCTGCCGGAATATATGATGTAACGGTACGCCATGTGTCAGGAAATCTGACAGACCACTATGATCCTTCAACAAAAACAGTAAACTTATCAGATCCTGTATATAATTCATATTCAGTTGCGGCGCTTGGTGTTGCGGCACATGAATGTGGGCATGCTATACAGCATGCAAAAAATTATGCTCCTTTATCTCTTCGGAGTGCACTTGTACCTGTAGCAAATTTCGGCTCAATGCTCGCATGGCCGCTTATACTTATCGGTCTTTTCATTAACGGAAGATCCTCGACACTTATAATAGATCTGGGAATTGTTTTATTTTCTGCTGCTGTGCTTTTCCAGCTTGTAACACTTCCCGTAGAGTTTGATGCATCAAGAAGGGCGCTTGTGATGCTTCGTACACAGAATATCCTAAGTGACGATGAACTTAAAAATACAAGAAAAGTACTTAAGTCTGCCGCATTTACTTATGTTGCCAGTGCAGCAGCTGCAATACTCCAGCTTCTTCGAATAATACTTCTTGTCGGAGGAAGAAGAGATGACAGATAATATAAGTACAAGAGAATTGTCACTCCAGATGCTCATAGAGATAAATGAGAAAGGACAGTTTTCACATATTGTTTTAAAGGGTGTACTTGATAAATACCAGTATCTGCCAAAGAAAGAGAGGGCATTTATAACAAGACTTACAGATGGAACGATGGAACATCTGATAGAGCTTGATCATATAATAGATCTCTTTTCAAAGACGAAAACTAAAAAGATGAAACCTCTGATCAGAAACCTGATGAGGATGAGCGTATATCAGATTAAGTATATGGATTCTGTACCAGATGCGGCAGTATGCAATGAGGCAGTTAAGCTTGCAAAAAAACATAAATTCGGACAGCTGTCAGGATTCGTAAATGGTGTGCTCAGAAATATCGCACGAAATATAAATGATATAAAATATCCCGATGTTAAAAAAGAATTTAACAAATATCTGAGCGTAAGATATTCAATGCCGGAGTGGATAGTAAGAAAATTTATAAAAGACTATGGCAATGAAAAAACGCAGGAGATACTTGCTGCATTTCAAAGCGGAAATTCTATCTCAATACGTGTAAATACGGCAAAGTGCACACCTTCCGAACTGAAGGATATACTATGTGATGAAGGTGTATGCGTGGAAGAGATCGAAGGGCTTGATTATGCATTTGTTATATCTGGATTTGATTATTTAAACAGCCTCGAATCATTCAGAAACGGGTTATTCTATGTGCAGGATGTAAGCTCGATGATGGTTGCCGAATATGCTAAACCGGAGCAAGGTGATCATGTTATAGATGTCTGTGCGGCACCGGGAGGAAAGAGTACACATATTGCTGAGCTGCTTAATGGAAGTGGATTTGTTGAGGCAAGGGATCTTACAGACTATAAGGTATCGCTTATTGAAGAAAACATTAAACGACATGGACTGTCGAATATGGGGGCGGTATGTATGGATGCAACAGTATTCGATGAAGCATCTGTAGAAAAAGCAGATATCCTTATATGTGATCTGCCATGTTCAGGTCTAGGTGTACTTGGCAGAAAAAAGGATATCAGATACAAAATGACAGAACAGTCACTTGATGGACTGGCAGAGCTCCAGAAAGAAATACTTGATACAGTGCATACATATGTAAGGAAAGGCAAAAAGCTTATATATAGTACATGTACAATGAACCCTGCTGAAAATGAAGAAAATGTCAGGTGGTTTATAAACCGGTATCCGGAGTTTGAACTTGAAACCTCAAAACAGATGTTTCCAAAAGAAATTGGAAATGATGGTTTTTTTATAGCTGTTCTTAAGAGAAACGGGAGATAAGATAATGGAAAAGACCGATATAAAATCCATGAATATGGAGGAGCTTACAGAATATATTATTTCTCTTGGAGAAAAGAAATTCAGGGCAAAGCAGATATACGGGTGGATACATGTAAAGCATGTGGAATCATTTGAAGAGATGACAAATATCTCAAAGAAATTTATCGAAAAGCTCAGTGCAGAGGCCAAAATTGTCTGTGTAAAAAAAGAAGAGGTACAGATTTCAAAGATAGATGGAACGAGAAAATATCTGTTTTCACTTGATGATGGAAACGTGATAGAGAGTGTATTGATGAAATATAAACATGGCAATTCTGTATGTATCTCGTCACAGGTTGGATGCCGTATGGGGTGCCGGTTCTGCGCCTCCACGCTGGATGGTCTTGTAAGAGGACTACGTCCCTCTGAGATGATAGATCAGATTTACCAGATAGGCAAAGATATAGGGGAACGTATATCAAATGTTGTAGTCATGGGAACAGGTGAGCCTCTTGATAATTATGACAATCTGCTCAGATTTATAGAACTGCTCACAGACGAAAATGGAATAAATATAAGCCAGAGAAATCTGACAGTATCAACATGCGGTCTTGTTCCAAATATGCGAAGGCTGGCAGATAAAAAGCTTTCGATAACTCTTGCATTATCGCTTCATGCATCGAATCAGAAAAAGAGGATGTCACTTATGCCGGTAGCTAACAGCTATGACATTCATGAAGTTATAGATGCATGCAGATATTATTTTGAACAGACAGGAAGAAGAGTTACGTTTGAGTATAGTCTTGTCGGTGGTGTAAATGATACGGATGAGGATGCAGCTGAACTTTCGCAGCTTGTGGCAGGGATGAACTGTCATATAAATCTGATTCCGGTCAATCCTATAAAAGAAAGGGATTATGTCCAGTCAAACGCGAAGGTCATAAAGGCATTTAAAAATAAACTTGAAAAAAATGGAATAAATGTTACTATTAGAAGGGAAATGGGCAGAGATATAGATGGTGCCTGTGGACAGCTTCGGAAGAAGCATATAGATAAAGAGAAAGGAATAGACTAGATGAAGACGTTTTCCGTTACGGATGCAGGTGTTGTCAGGGAAATGAATCAGGATTATTATTTCTCATCAGATACAGCTGTAGGAAATCTTCCCAATTTGTTTATTGTAGCAGACGGAATGGGTGGACATAAGGCAGGCGATTATGCGTCGAGATATACCATAGAACGTGTTGTCGCATCTGTGTCAAGAAATACCGGCGAAGAGCCGATTGCAATTATGAAAGAGGCAATCAATAAAGCAAATGAGCTGCTTGTTGCAGAATCAAGGGAAGATGAATCAAAGAGTGGAATGGGTACAACTCTGGTCATTGGAACTATAATCGGAAATAAGCTGTTCGTAGCAAATATAGGAGACAGCAGACTTTATGTAGTGGGACAGAATATGCGTCAGATCACAAGAGATCATTCTCTTGTAGATGAAATGGTAAGGCTCGGTGAGATAAATGCGGATGAGGCAAGGGTCCATCCGGACAAAAATATCATCACAAGAGCAGTAGGTACGTCGGATCATGTTGAAGCTGATTTTTTCGAGGTAGAGATCACAGCGGATGATACGATATTGTTATGTACAGATGGTCTTACAAATATGGTAAGAGACGATGAAATTTTGGATATTATCAAAAAGTACGATAATGCGCAGGCAGCTACAATGCAGCTCGTTAAAGAGGCGAATGCAAATGGCGGACGAGATAATATTACAGTAATGATTATTAAACCATTCTAGAACGAGGTAAAGGCATGTTAGAAATCGGAAATTTTTTATCGGATAGATATGAAATATTAAGCAAGATAGGTGCGGGCGGAATGTCTGATGTGTATAAGGCAAAGGATCATATATTAAGCCGCTTTGTTGCCATAAAAGTATTAAAATCAGAGTTTTCAGAGGACAGCTCTTTTGTCACTAAATTCCGTGCCGAGGCACAGTCGGCGGCAGGACTCGAGCACCCTAACATCGTAAATATCTATGATGTAGGAAGCGAAGACGGATTGTATTACATTGTAATGGAATACGTTGAGGGAATAACCTTAAAGACATATATAGAAAAAAAGGGACAGCTGTCATTTAAGGAATCAGCAAGTATCGCAATTCAGGTGGCAAGAGGAATCGAGGCCGCACACAATAAGGACATAATACATCGTGACATAAAGCCACAGAATATAATCATATCAACGGAAGGCAAGGTCAAGGTTACGGATTTTGGCATCGCACGTGCAGCATCCGCAAATACAATAAGCGCAGATGTTATGGGATCGGTGCATTATGCATCTCCTGAGCAGGCAAGAAACGGATTTGTTGATGGACGGAGCGATATTTATTCACTCGGTATCGTTATGTTTGAAATGATAACAGGAAGGGTTCCGTTTGATGGAGATACAACAGTTGCGGTTGCACTGCGCCATCTGCAGGAGGATATAGCAAGACCAAGCATATATGCACCGGATATTCCGATAAGCTTCGAAAAGATAATACTTAAATGTACACAGAAGACACCGGACAGAAGATATCAGAATATAGAGGAACTGCTTGTCGATCTTAGAAGATCCCTTGCAAATCCAGATGATGATTTCGTAGTTATTGCACCGCTTGTGGACAATGGAAAGACAAAAGTCATCGGGCAGGATGAACTTGAAAAAATAAAAGACCATGGAATTCAAAAGCCGGAACCAAAAGCAGAGCCAGAATACGAGGATCCGGATGAAGATGAAGATTATGACGATGATGACGACGATGAAGATGACGATGATGAGGGCAGACTCTTAAATCCTAAAATGGATAAAGCAGTTACGATCATGGGAATAGTCACAGCTGTGATAATACTTATTGTTATAGTATATCTTGCGTTGTCTGTTGCAGGAGTAATAAAATTCGGTTCAAAGAAAACTGAAACAAAGGAACCGCAGACACAGGTTACAGAGACACAGAAGAACACACAGGAAACACAGAAACAGACAGAGAGCCAGACAAAAGAAGGCAAGATGGTATCTATACTTGGAATGACTGTGGACGAGGCACAGAAGGAAGTCGACAGACTGGGACTTGACCTTACGGTATTTGCTTTTGAGACAAAAGAATCAGACGAAAAAGAGGGAACGATCATAGAGCAGGATATCGAAGAGGGAGATACAGTAAAAGAAGGCGCACAGATCAATGTAACTATTGCTGGAAAGGCAGAAAAGAAGGAAGAGACTATTTCTGTCCCTAGTGTAATAGGAAAAACAAAGACATCTGCAGAATCTGCCATAAAATCAGCAGGACTTAAGGTATCTGTAGAATATGGAGATTACAATGATGATGTTGCAGCTGATGTTGTTGTGGATCAGTCACCTTCTGCGAAGGATACAGCAAACAAGGGTGATACTGTAACGATCATCTTAAGTCCGGGACAGGAACCGATAACTGTTCCAAACGTTGTGGGGTATACGCAGGCACAGGCAGAGAGCACTCTTTCAAATGCAGGACTTAAATATGCTTATAGTGATGCGCAGTATGATGACAGTGTACCGGAGGGCAGCGTAATAAGCCAGACTAAGTCAGGAGATACCGTCGAAGCAGGAACAACTATAACACTTACACTCAGTAAGGGCAAAAAAGTTACAACAAAGCAGGTGTCAACAACATTGACTCTTGATGTACCGGAAGGTGCTGAGGCTACAAACATCACTGGTGCATATGAGTTATACGATAATAATCAGGAATATGCAAACGGATCGGTATCTTCAGTATCTGTAACAGTATCAGGTACGATAAGCGGAGATTCTGCTACAGCAACAGTAGACTGGGAATATGATCTGGTTACTACAAATGAGGACGGAACAACAACTACAGAGCATAAGACAGCACATAAAGAGGCGACTGTAAGCTAAAAGATAAGATGACAGGAAAAATTATAAAAGGAATATCCGGCTTCTACTACGTGTATGTAGAGGGAGCCGGATTATATGAATGTAAGGCAAAGGGAGCCTTCAGAAAACAAAAAATAAAACCGCTGGTAGGAGATAATGTCGAGATTGCTGTTATTGACGAGGCAAATAAGCTTGGCAATGTCGAGAAGATCCTGCCACGTAAAAACGAACTTATCAGGCCGGCTGTGTCAAATATTGACATGGCCCTGGTTATTTTTGCATCTGCAAAGCCGGATCCAAATTTTAATCTGCTTGATAGGTTTTTGTGTATGATGGAATACCAGAAAGTCCCAGTGACGATATGCTTTAACAAAATCGATCTAGTCGATCAGGAAAAGCTAAAGGAATATAGTGGAATCTATGAACCGGCAGGGTATAATGTGATCTTTACATGTACAAAGACAAAAGAAGGGCTCGGCAGTATAAGGAGCCTGCTTGAAGGCAAAACTACCACAGTGGCAGGACCATCGGGAGTAGGAAAGTCATCCATTATAAACTGTCTACAGTCAGATATCACGATGGAGACCGGAACTATAAGTGAAAAGATAGAAAGAGGAAAGCACACGACAAGGCATTCTGAGATAATACCTGTTTCACATGACACGTATATAATGGACACACCGGGATTTAGTTCGATGGATGTTCCCGGGTTTGAAAAAGAGGATCTGTGGACATGTTATCCGGAATTTGTAAGGCATGAACCATACTGCAGGTTTATCGGGTGCAGCCACATAAATGAACCTGACTGTGGAGTAAAAGCAGCTGTAGAAGACGGGGAGATATCGCCGGTCCGCTATGAAAATTATAAATTATTATATGAAGAATTAAAAAACCGGCATAAATATTAATAAGACTATAATAATAAAAGGAGAAATTATGAATTGTTTATCACCATCAATTTTATCAGCAGATTACACGATACTGGGAGAACAGCTTAAAAAGCTTGATGAGGCAGGTGCCCAGTATGTGCACATAGATGTCATGGATGGTCAGTTTGTACCTAGCATATCAATAGGGCTTCCTGTTATAAAGACGATCCGCAAATGCACAGACAGGATATTTGATGTGCACCTGATGATAGAAGAACCTATAAGATATATTGACGAATTTGCAGATGCAGGGGCTGACATAATAACAGTCCATGCTGAAGCATGCAGACACCTCGACCGCACGATAGATGCGATCAAGGACAAGGGCATTATAGCAGGTGTTGCATTAAATCCTGCTACACCATTATCGGCGATCAAATATGTTATTGGAAAAGTCGATATGGTTCTTATAATGACAGTAAATCCTGGATTTGGAGGTCAGAAGCTTATTCCTTATACGATAGACAAGGTGCGTGATCTGAAGAGTCTTATTGAGAAAACAAATAATAAAGTGGACATAGAAGTTGATGGTGGCGTAAATACAGAGAATGTTTCAAAGCTTCTTGATGCAGGTGCCAATATAATAGTTGCCGGAAGTGCTGTTTTTAACGGTGATATAGAAGAAAATGTTGACAGGTTTTTAAATATTATGAACGTATAGAAGGTGGATAAGATGAAATATTTAATAGTTTGTGGTGGAGAAATAGATGGGGATTTTGCAGAAAGATTAATAATGAGTTCAGGATTTGAGGTAATAATAGCTGCAGATAGAGGAATGGATTTTTTATATGAACACAAAATAACACCGGATATTATAGTTGGAGATTTTGATTCGGTAAAGAATGAGGCTCTTTCATATTTTAAAGAAAAAGGAATGAGCGATATACATGTGTTAAATCCTGAAAAAGATGATACGGATTCGGAATGTGCCTTACAGATAGCGCTTGATCACGGAGCAGACCACATAATAATAATAGGTGCGACAGGAACGAGAATAGATCACGTATTGGGAAACATATCACTTCTCGGGAAGGCAATGTCAGAGGGAAAGATGGCAGAGCTTCTAGATACGCACAACAGGATAAGGATGATCGACAATGAACTGGAAATTGAAAAGAATAAACAGTATGGAAAATATGTATCAATAATTCCAGTATGCAAAAATAATAAAATAACGCTTGAGGGATTTAAATATCCGCTTAAGGATTATACGTTTGAAGGGTTTAATACGCTTGGGATTTCAAATGAAATTGTAGATGATATAGCAAAAATAACAGTAAATGAAGGGCAGTATATAGTTATAGAGTCAAAGGATTGAAAAATAAAAGGGGGCAGAAATGAATAATGCGCAGATTGTTATAGATGAAGTAAAAAAGGCAGTAAAAGGCAAGGATGAGTGTATCATCAAGGCTTTTGCTGCCATTTTAGCAGGTGGACATATCCTGATAGAGGATGTTCCTGGAGTTGGAAAGACAACACTTGCAGTGGCATTTTCAAAGACAATGGCACTCGAAAACCACAGGGTGCAGTTTACACCGGATGTGTTACCGGCAGACATACTTGGATTTTCAATGTATCAGAAAGAGACAGGACAGTTTGTATATTATCAGGGAACGATAATGTGCAACCTCTTTCTGGCAGACGAGATAAACAGGACAAGCCCGAAGACACAGTCAGCGCTTCTTGAGGTTATGGAGGAAGGAAAAGTTACGGTGGATGGGGTAAGCCATGAAATGCCAAAACCATTTATCGTTATAGCTACACAGAATCCAAAGGGAAGTGCGGGAACACAGCTGCTTCCTGAGTCACAGCTGGACAGATTCATGATATGTATGAGTATGGGATATCCGGATTACAGGGACGAACTTGAGATAGCAAAGGGAAAGAGCATAAAATCGCAGATCACAGATATACATCCTGTTATGAATGCACAGGGGTTATATGAGATGCAAAGACAGGTGGAACAGGTCTTTGTGCATGATAATATTTATGCATACATAGTAAGCCTTGTATCTGCCACACGAAATAATCCATATATAGATCTCGGAATAAGCCCGCGTGGCACGATCGCATGTACGAAAATGGCAAAGGCATATGCATATCTTTGTGGAAGAAACTATGTTATCCCAGAGGATGTCACTGCTATTTTTGCGGATATCGCAAAGCATCGTATAGTGCTTAACACAAAGGCGAGAGTTTCACATGTGACAGAAACAGATGTTATAAATCAGATACTTGGCACAACAGGACAACCGGCAACCTATATGAATAAGGTGGTATATAGTGATTAATTTAATAGTAGAAATATTAACCATCATGATCACCTTTTATATATCAGTTATTTATGGGAATACGGCAATAGCTTTTATCGGATTTGCAGAGGTATTGTTTTGTATATTTGAATATATATGGCTTATCACTTCTTCATGGAAGAAGCAATATGTGATAAAGATCCCAATCGCAGCTGCAGATCAGGGAGAAGATATCGGTGTAATGGTTGAGGAACAGACATATAAAAAAAGAGGCTATACAGGAAAATGCAGATACAAAATAAAGGTAAAAAATAGTCTTGAAGGAAGGTGGCAGGCAAAATGGCTTGATGCTTCCGGAAGTTATCTGTATCAGGCACAGCTGCCGGGAACATATGAGTTTTGTCTGGAAAAAGTGAAAATATATGACTGTTCAGGACTTTTTTATATTGTAAAAAAAGTAAATAAGTCAAAAAGTGTCGAAGTGATACCAGAGATATATAGTATGCCAGTTGTCATAACCGGCACAGTACGGAATTTTTTCGGGGATGCGGATGTATATGATGATATAAGGCCTGGGCATGACTCATCAGAAATTTTTGACGTGAGAAGTTTCAGAAAAGGAGATAAGATACAGAGTATCCACTGGAAACTAAGCGCAAAAGCAGATGAACTTATCGTGAAAGAAAATTCACTTCCTAAAGCATGTGCGGTAACTGTTATAGCAAATCCGGCAGGACATATGAATATCAGACAGAAAGAAAAATTTATCCAGCTTGTAGCAGGTCTTTCTTTTTCTATAATGGATCAGAAGTGTTCCCATTATGTTGCATGGTATAGTATGCAAAAACAGGATATTGTGCGTGCGAGAGTGGATGACGAGGAGAGTTTTTACATTTTTCTGTCATATTTTCTTAAAGATAAGCTTGCAGAAAAAACAGATGCAGGCAGTTTATATATGGAAAAATACAGGATGGAGCATATAGTACATCTGGTTGTTGTAAATTCCGATCTGACAATAAAAAGGGGACAGGATGTTATTGGAAAACCGAAAGAGCAGAATTTCAAAAAAGAAATGGAAAATCTCGAGATCATCCTATAAAGAAAAACGTTCTTTATGGGAGGTTTTTTTGTGGGCTGCCATATACAGCATTATGACCGTGATATTTGTATGGTCGGCATTTGAAATCGCAAAAAGTGCGATGAATGTATTTTATCACCAGCCCTCAATTTATATGATCGTATTTTTGATCGCTTTTGTAAGCCAGACTGCTGATGGACTATGTATTTATTATAAAAGATACATGGCAAGGCATGCAGTAAACCTTGGATCTTTGATATTTTATCTTGTTTTTATTCTTCGTTATGCGGTTAAAAATGAAGACAAGTTCTTAAAAGGAATGTGGTATGTAGGGGGAAAATTTACGGATCTTATAAATTCCTACTACAAGGTGTCACTTCAGATATATGGCGGACAAAAGAGATTTGCAGGATTATTTATATTTACAGCGGTTTTATTTCTGACAGTTATCTTTCATACGATAGCCGTTGAACTGGAAAGAGAATCATTTATGGCACTTTTTCCGGTGGTTGTTTTGATGTGTGAACTCGGAGTTGGAAAAGGACCAGATCTTGCCGGAATGGCTGCATTATTTGCAGGAGTTATCATATGTGCCGCACCGGCGTTTAAGATGCGGAAAAAACCGGGAAGCATTCTTATACTTGGAGCATTATGTATAGCTGTCATAGTGGTTTCGGCAGTATGCTTTGAAATGCCTGTAGACAATATAGTAAAAAACAAAATGAAGTTTCTGAGTGTCCAGAAACAGTTTGAGGCAGATGTAAAATCCTTTTTCACAGGGGGATATGATATTGAGAGCGGCACGGTAAGCAATGAATTTCCTGATTATAAAAATAAGGAAGTGATGAAGGTCACGGTGGACGGTGATCTTGATTCATATGTATACCTTAGGGGATATTATGGGGATACTTATTCGGATGGCAGCTGGAAAAGACAGTTTGATCATTCAGAAATAGCATCGGATTTTTCTGAGGATGTGCCGGAATGTATTGCAGACCAGAACAAAATATCACTTGAAAATAACTACGAGTGGTTTTATCAAAGCATAAAGAGAAAATATACCATAGAGTACACAGGGCTTAATACAGAGTTTGTATATGCGCCGTATATAACAGATACGGATTCACTGCCGGATGATGTCACCATAGACAATGACTACATTATAAAAAAGGACAGGAGTTTAAAGGAACTTTCACTTACGGCAACCGATTACAAAATGTTTTCGGGCGGCATAGGCAGCAGTGGGTTCGAATTTGTCCCGGACTATCAGATAGAACAACATTCCGGCTTATATGATGAATATGATGTGTTTGTATCAGCAAATTATCTGTCGGTACCATCAAATATCCCGACAGCGGGAAAGATCGCAGATATGATAAAAAATGCGGCAAGCTATGATGATGCGGATTCGTATCTTTATATGCTGAATGATTCCATGGATTCTTATGGGATGTTAGGTGATAGTGCATCGGTTATACGGTCAAAGAATGAAAAACGTCTGGCTGCGGCATATGCTGTGCAGAATTACCTTGACCACTACTATAAGTATAGTAAAGAACTTCCTGCATCAGGAGAAACGGATAATATTGAATATTTTCTTTCAACATCAAAGGAAGGATTCTGTGTGCATTTTGCTTCGGCAGGAGTGATGATATTAAGGAGTATGGGGGTACCTGCGAGATATGCCTGCGGATATAGTGTTCCTAAGGGCAGTTTTTCGCGAAATGAGGATGGAAGCTATGTGTCATCGGTCTTGGATTCGAGGGCACATGCATGGGCAGAAGTATATCTCGATGGATATGGATGGATGCCAGTAGAAATGACTCCTGGATATTATTCAGCGGCTTCATCGAGCAGGGTTTACAATGCCGACAATGATCATGACGGACAGCAGAGCGGATCTGACAATGCGGATCCAGACAGTGAAAATACAGATGAAAATGATCCTGAATCCGATTATGATGATAATAACAGTGAGGATCCAGACAGCCTGGAAGATGGATCAACTGAAGATACATCAGGTGGAGCTTTAAATAACGGCGGAACCAGCGGTGGCAGTACAGAAGGCGTTACAGAGGGGGCTGCTGGAAAAAATGTACAAAATACAAAATGGTATAATACAAAAATATTTTATACTGTTATGTGGACCATTACTGTGATCTTATTTGCGGGAATCATTATTTTTATCATATGGTATGTTAGAAATCGCAAAAAGATCATGTGGCAGAAGCACTTTGAACAGCATATAAAAAGGCACAGATACAATAAGGCTGCGATAATGCTGAACAGAAAAGTGTACGAAAATGTCAGGGGCGAAAAGCATGGACATGGAAATCTCTCAAAGATCACTGACAGCCAGTATGCAAAAATATTATGTGAGGTATATCCTGATCTAGATGGGGAACACTATATTGATATAATGAGAAAAGCAGTATATTCACAGGAAGAACTGAGCTTGGAAGAGTGGAACTTTGTATATGATTTTTGGATGATTTCAACAAAAATAGATCAAGAGATACAGCAGAATATACAAAAAGGAAAATGAGGATTGAATCAGCCGCATATCTATGATATAAAATAGTTAGACGTGTTACTTTTAGGGAGGCATTTGTCATACATAAATTATTTATCATTTAAACAATTTATGTGTACAGATGTCTCTTTTTTTAGTTGTTTTAAAAGCTGTAAAGCTAAAGGAGACGCAGATAAGAGGCTTTGTATGTGTAAGTTGTGAAAGGAGAATTTGCATGAAAGACAAAATTTTTGGCGTGCTTCAGCGCGTCGGACGAAGCTTTATGCTTCCAATTGCGATCCTGCCGATTGCAGGATTATTACTCGGTCTTGGAAGTTCATTTACAAACAAGACTACGATCGAAACTTATGGATTACAGTGGTTACTTGGTGATAAGACATTTTTACATGCCCTTCTTGTGATCATGAATCAGGTTGGAAGTGCCATATTTGATAACCTCCCTTTGATATTTGCTGTAGGAGTAGCTATAGGAATGGCAAAAAAGGAAAAAGAGGTATCAGCACTTTCGGCAGTAATTGCATATTTTGTAATGAATGTATCAATAAATGCAATGTTGCAGCTTAATGGCAAAATCCTTGCTGACGGAACGATCTCAAAGGATGTATTAAGCGGAACGATCGCTTCTGTATGTGGGATACAGTCACTTCAGATGGGTGTTTTCGGAGGCATTATAGTAGGCCTTGGTGTTGCAGCATTACACAACAGATTTTATAAGATTGAACTTCCGAGTGCTTTATCATTTTTCGGAGGAACAAGATTTGTGCCTATAATTTCCACAATAGTGTATCTGTTTGTCGGAATAGCGATGTATTTCATCTGGCCGACAGTTCAGGGTGGTATATACGCATTAGGCGGACTTGTCACAGGTACAGGATATTTTGGAACACTTATATTCGGACTTATAAAAAGAGCACTTATCCCATTCGGACTTCACCATGTATTTTATATGCCATTCTGGCAGACTGGTGTCGGAGGAACAATGGAAGTTGCGGGACAGCTTGTTGAGGGCGGACAGAATATCTTCTTCGCACAGCTTGCAGATTCTGCAAATATAACACATTTCAGCGCAGATGCGACAAGATATTTCTCAGGTGAGTTTATATTTATGATATTTGGACTTCCGGGAGCAGCGCTTGCTATGTATCGTTGTGCAAAGCCGGAAAAGAAAAAACAGGCAGGAGGACTTCTTTTATCAGCAGCACTTGCATGTATGCTTACAGGTATAACAGAGCCGCTTGAGTTTTCATTCCTTTTCGTGGCACCGGCACTTTTTGCAGTACAGGTTGTGCTTGCAGGATCAGCTTACATGATCGCCCATATGTTAAATATTGCAGTAGGACTTACTTTCTCAGGTGGACTTTTAGACTTTTTCCTGTTTGGTATACTGCAGGGAAATGAGAAAACAAGCTGGGTGCTCGTCATACCGGTTGGAATAGTATATTTCTTCCTGTATTATTTTATTTTCAGTTTCCTTATAAAGAAGTTTGATTTTAAAACTCCGGGACGAGAGGATGATGATATTGAAACAAAGCTTTATACAAAAGCAGATGTAAATGAAAAAAAAGCATCAGGAAACAAAGCAGACGGAAAAACAGATGCTGCAGATGATGAGTTCTCAGCAGCGATTTCAAGAGGACTTGGCGGTAAGGATAATATCTCAGATGTAGACTGCTGTGCTACAAGGCTTAGGATTACAGTAATAGACCCGGACAAAGTAAACGATTCGATCCTTAAATCAACAGGAGCATCAGGAGTTGTCCATAAAGGTCAGGGTGTACAGATAATTTATGGACCTAGGGTAACTGTGATAAAATCTGATTTTGAAGATTACCTGGCAAATGTGGCAGAGAAAAATTTTGAGGATACAGCAGAGATTAAAGATGAACAGGATAAAAAGGCTGATAACTCAAATAAAGAAGCAGCAGAAACAAAAACGGATGAACCTAAGGAGACTGTTATAATTTCAAGTCCTATGACCGGAACAGCGGCAGATCTTTCAACTGCACCGGATGAAGCATTTGCCAGCAAAATGATGGGAGACGGAGCGGTTGTGACACCGAAGGAAGGTTTTGTTGCCGCACCGGAGGACGGAACAGTGTTATTTGTTTTTGATACAAAGCATGCATTAGGCTTTACGACAGATACAGGGATCAGCATGATAATACATGTCGGAATAGATACAGTAAAACTTGAGGGAAAAGGCTTTGATGTATTAGTCGAGGCTGGCCAGCATGTAAATAAGGGAGATATACTCATGAAGCTTGACCTTGAATACCTTAAAGCAAATGCGCCATCGGTTACAACACCTGTCATATGTACAGAATTAAAAGAGAATCAGAAAATACGTCTTTTAAATGAGGGAGAAGTAAAGGCTGGAGATCCACTTTACGCGGTGGATACTTATTAACTGAAACTTGCCACATTCTATTGCGATAAGGTGCCGTATGAAAATTTTTCATGCGGCATTTTGTTGCAGAAATTGTATAAATAATGTATTATCAGTTATGAAAGTAGGGAATTATGTTTCGTATTACAAAGGTTTTAAATCATAACACAGTGTTGGCGGTTAAAGACAAAAGCACGCAGGAATACCTGATAGTAGGTAAAGGAATTGGTTTTGGAAAAAAGGTGACACAGACAGTTGAAATGTCACCGGAGTATTCGCTTTATGCGGTAAGCCAGACGAGGGACAGAGGACTGGCAAAGGACATTGTAAAATCAATAGAACCGGAATTCCTTGAAATAGCAAATATGCTTCTGGATGAGGCGGAAAAGGAATTTGGAAAAATAGACAGAAATATATTGTTTTCAATGGCGGATCATATTGCATTTGCGGTAAAACGCATAAAAAATAACGAACAGATAAGCAATCCGCTAAATGATGATATAAGGGTTCTTTTTTACAAAGAATACAAAATAGCAGAGAAAGTACGTCCTATTTTAAAAGAAAAAATAAATATTGATGTGATAGATGATGAGATAGGATACATCACTCTTCACATTCATACATCCATAGATGACTCGAAGGTTTCTGATGCTATGCAGATGGCTCAGGCAGTCAGGACATGTGCGCAGTTTATAGAGGAAAAAATAGGCATAACGATAGATGTAACGACGATGGCATATAATCGTCTGATGAACCATATCCGTTCGATGGTTGCAAGAGCGGTTACAGGTGAAATGTTAAAAGTAGATTTAAACAGATTTATAGAACAGAATTATCCTGATTCTTTTTCACTTGCAAAAGAAATCTGTATGAAATTAGGACATGAATTAAAGCATGGATTTTCGGAGAATGAGGTAGGATATCTCGCAGTCCATATAGAACAGATAAAATGTGATGAAATGTTGGGAGAAGAATAAAAGAGAGGAATTTATGAGCAGGAACCAGAATGATTTTTCAATAAGAGTTTTGACGAAGGACGATGCTGAGGAATATAATGCGCTGCTGCGCTATGCTTTTCAGGTCACAGAGGCGGAGCTTGCAGAGACAGGCTGGAAAGATGATGAGATAAAGCAGTCAAAGTTTCCGGTGCTTGAAAGAGCTGACGTATTAGGCTGTTTTAACGGAGATGAGCTTGTGTCACAATTTGCGGTATATCCGCTTGATATGAATATATACGGACAAAAATATGAAGTCGGGTTTGTGACAAGCGTGTGTACATATCCGGAGTATACGGGACATGGTATCATGAAAAAACTCATGAAAAAAAGTCTTACGAGAATGAAGCAGAGCAACAAATCATTTGCTCTTTTATACCCGTATTCCATACCATTATACAGAAGGCTCGGCTGGGAGATCATATCAAACAAAATGACATATGTCGTAAAAGACACGCAGATTCCGACAAAGATCAGTGAACCCGGTTATGTAAGAAGAGTACAGTGGAATGACAGACAGTTTATGGAGCTGCATGCCAGATTCGCAGAAAAGACGCATGGATGTCTTTACCGGAATAATCTTGCATGGGAAGAATATTTCCGGTGGGATGAGGATGATACGATGGTTGCAATCTACTACACAACCGATGATATTCCATGCGGATACATGGTATACCTCATAAGCTCAGACATAATGCATATAAAAGAAATGATATATCTTAACAGGGAAGCACAGCTTGGACTGTGGGAATACATACATGCACATGATTCTATGATAGATGAAGTACGGGGGAATAATTATTATAGTGAACCAATAGCATTTGAGCTTGACGACAGTGACATCAAGGAAACGATCCGCCCATATGCCATGGGCAGGATAATCGATATCGAGCAGTTTATAAAGCAGTATAAATGCGATCCGGATGGGCCGGGAGGATGCTTCTGCTTTGAAATAGAAGACGAGCTTCTGCCGTGGAACAATAAAACATTTGTTGTTACATTTAAAGAAGGTAAGTGCGAGCTTGACAGTGGAATGACACCACAGTTTCATATGAAGATGTCGATTGGAACATTTACTACGCTTCTTATGGGTTATAAGACGGCAGAGAAACTTTTACATATGGGAAAAATCGAAGCAACAGCCGATGCGGCAGGAAAGCTTGATGATATACTCTATCAGGAGATACCATATGTATCTGACTATATATAATAATCAGCAAAGATGCTATCCGGGCTTATTTCAGCTGAATTCGTACTGGATGAATAGCAAATAATGTGGTAAAATACTACTATATTCAGGCAAGGGGGATAGTAATGGAAGGCAGCAGGGGTTTTGATCTAAACGTATTGGATTTTTCGGGAATATTAAATAAAACCGCAGATCTGATAAAAGATTCATATGTCTTTATAACGGATACAGAGTCAGATATCACATATATTACAGATAAAGCAGCACAATATTTTAATATAAAAGAACAATTCTGCCATGATTTCTACAACAAATTCAAAAAATATGTAAATCCATATGATATAGAAGAATATGAAAGAGAAATGTCCAGACGGATAAATGGGGAAGCTCTTTCGGAGGAGTTGTGGATACAGTTCAAGCATAAGGAAGAATACTATATGTTTGAAATATCTGCAGGAATATATAAAGGGCAGAATAATAAAGGATATTTTGTTGCATCATTAAAAAACATGAATGTTGCGCCGGAGATAGATGCGCTTACAGACCTGTTTGGACGTGTCAGATTTGAAAAGGATATGGATTACAATATAAAAATCTGCAGAAAGACAGCTGTAATAGAAGTGGAGATAGACCATTTAAATGACATAAAAATGGTTTATGGCTCAAAATTTGCTGATAGGCTCCAGAAGAATATAGCAATCAGCCTTATATATAAAATGGACAGGAACAGTGCAGTATACAGACTTGAAAATTCAAATCTGGTATTCGTCTTAAGATATGCAGGCAGGAGTGAGGCGTTAAGCTATATTGCCAAAATAAGAAAACTGCTTGAAAATGATATAGAAATAGATGGAACCCATTTTGAACTTAAATGCTATGCAGGAGGCATACTGCTTGATGATTATGACTGTATGGCAGATGAAATAATAAGCAGGCTTGAGTATACATTAGCCAGATCAAAAGAAAAAAAGCGTATTGACATAGTATTTTTTAATGACCTTGTACGTGTAAATGGTGGCAATGGCATGGAAATACTTAAAGTCATACACCAGTCTGTTTTAAACGGATGTGACGGGTTCTTTGTTGTATATCAGACTATAGTAAATGCTGATACAGGCAAAATTGCAGGTGCTGAGGCTTTAATACGATGGAAAAAGGAACCGTATGGTGTTGTCTCACCCGGACTTTTTATTGACTGGATAGAGGAAAATCCATGTATGTATGAGCTGGGAAATTTCATATTGGAAAGTGCAATAAAAGACAGTGCATATTTCTTAAAAGAAAATCCTGATTTTTTTATAAATATAAATGTATCGGCAAAGCAGCTTGAAAGACTTGAGTTTAAGGACTTTGTGCTTGATATTTTAAAGAAATATAATTTTCCGGCTAATCATCTGTGTCTTGAAATAACGGAGAGATGCCGGGATCTTCCGGTAAAGCTTTTGCGTAAAGAAATAATGTATATGCAGGTTGAAGGGATACATTTTGCAATGGATGATTACGGAACGGGAAGTTCATCAGCCAGCACTGTGATACAGGTTCCATTTAACGAAATAAAGATCGATATGAGTTTTGTCACCGGAATTACTGAAAACAAAAAGCAGCAGGCGATGGTAAAGCAGATGATTGATTTTGGAAATGATGCAGGACTTAATACTTGTGTGGAGGGAATAGACAGCGAGAAAGTGCAGGATTACATAAGAAAGCTAAATCCTACCTGGATGCAGGGATATTTATATTCGAAACCAGTGGTAGCAGATGATCTGATTAAATTGCTTTAAACTGTTACAATGTCACAATAAACATATAATAATTATATATAAAATAACAATACAGTAGTTTCATAAGCAAATATTGTTCGTCAAAATGTGGAAAATATCAATCTTTATTTTGTGATTATTTACCAATTTTTTACAAATGATTAAATAAATATAAATTAAAACAAAAGACAATAGAGAATATTTACAAAAAAAATGTCAAAAATGTTCAAAAGACTATAAAAAAGCTATGAAAAATCACATAGTAAACGAGTACTAATTCGTTAAAAAAATCTGATTGACATAGCTTTTTTTGATGTTTAAAATCTTTAACGAAAAGATGATTTATTGAAGAAAGGAGGTATACAGATGGATGCACTCGTAGATGGACTGTTAGAGGAATTAAATTGTGAGACAGTGTTTACGATACCATTGTTTGGAGGCATACCTGTCTATGAATCAGTCGTTGTGACATGGATTATAATGGCAGTAGTTTTTTTACTCTGCTTTCTACTTGGAAGAAACCTTAGTGTAGAAAATCCGGGACGCAGGCAGGTCGCTGTGGAAGCAGCTGTAAAATGGCTAAACGATTTCTTCAGTGAAACGGTTGGAGAGAGAGGCAAACAATATATTCCATATCTTTCTACAGTCATCATTTACATTGGAATAGCGAACCTTATCGGTCTGCTGGGATTTAAGCCCCCAACAAAGGATATGAATGTGACAGCATCACTTGCGCTTATGAGTATCATCCTTATCGAGGTCTCAGGAATAAGAGCCAAAGGTACAAAAGGATGGCTTAAAAGCTTTGCAGAGCCAATGCCGGTCATATTACCAATCAATATCCTCGAAATTTTTATCAAACCATTATCATTATGTATGCGATTGTTCGGTAATGTCTTAGGTTCATTTGTTATCATGGAACTTTTAAAGATGGTAATACCCGCAATCGTACCGGCAGTATTCAGCTGCTACTTTGATATCTTTGATGGCCTTATACAGGCATACGTTTTTGTATTCCTGACGGGATTATTCATCAAAGAAGCAACAGAATAACATTTAAAAATTTTTTGACAGAAAAGGAGAAAATATTATGTCATCAACATTATTAGTAGCCATTGGAGCAGGAATCGCAGTATTAACAGGAATTGGAGCAGGACTTGGAATTGGTAAAGCAACAAGCAGCGCAGTAGACGCTATAGCAAGACAGCCGGAAGCAGAGAGCAAGATCTCTAAATCACTTCTTTTAGGATGTGCCCTTGCAGAGGCAACAGCTATTTACGGTTTCGTTATCGCATTACTTATCATCCTCTTCCTTAAATAATTGACGGGAGAAAATAAATTCCGAAAAAGAAAGGAAGGTGCAGGAAATGTTAAAGATTGATCCATGGAATATAATATGGACAATAGTAAACCTGCTTTTTCTATATTTTGTTTTCAAGAAATTTTTGTTTGACCGTGTAATGGATGTGATCAATAAAAGAGATGAGATGATCAAGCAGCAGTTTTCTTCTGCACAGAAAGAAAAAGACGACGCAGCAGCATTAAAAGAGCAGTATCATGAAAAGCTTGACAGTGCAAAAAAAGAAGCTGATCAGATAATCATCGATGCGAGAGCACGCGCAGAGGAAGAACAGGAAAGAACTCTTGAGAGAACAAGGGATGAAGCAGAACATATGCTTGAAAAAGCAAGAACAGATATCGAAAACGAAAAAGAGCAGGCAACAAAGGCTGCTCAGGCAGATATCGCTAAGCTTGCAATTCTTGCAGCAAGAAAAATTGTAAAGACAGGTGATGCTCATGACGCAGGCAGCAGTAAATAATGCAATAGTTTTGTATCGGCTGTCTGTAAAGCGTGAGGATGTGGAAAATGCACAGAAGCTTTTCTTTACAGCTCCACAGCTGCAGGATGTATTGGAGAATCCGACGGTTTCTCTTGCAAAGAAATATGAGATCATTGAAAAAGTCTTTGCGCTGGAGAATACGCCGGATGTGATAGTAAACTTTATGAAGATGATGTGCCGTCTCGGGCATTGCAGTGATATGAAAGATATATTTGAATCATATTACAAATACTGGGATGAGCAGAATCATATTCTCCGTGCGCAGCTTATAAGTGCGGCAGAACCTACTGACGAGGAAATTAGTCAGGCAAAGCAGCTGCTACAAAACAAATATCCGAAAGAACAAATAGATCTGACAGAAAAAGTAGACGAATCTCTTTTAGGTGGCTATGTCATAAAAGCACTTCATGAGGAATATGACAGAAGTTACGAGGGACGTCTCCGTCAGCTTGAAAGAAAATTAACTGGGAGGTGACCCCTGTGGGCGCAATTAGTGCAACAGATATAATCTCCATTATCCAGAGTGAGATCGAAAACGTAAACTGGGACGATGAAAGCCGTGAGACAGGTAGTGTTATCTGGGTCGGTGATGGAATCGCCACAATATACGGAATCGATCATGCGATGTATGGTGAGATCGTAGTGTTTGATAATGGAGTAAAAGGAATGGTTCAGGATATCCGTCAGAACGAAATTGGTGTAATCCTTTTCGGAAGGGATCACGGAATCCATGAAGGGACAAAAGTAGTAAGAACAAAGAAAAAGGCCGGAATTCCTGTAGGTAAGGGCTTCATCGGAAGAGTAATAAATGCTCTTGGAGAACCTATCGACGGAAAAGGTGAGATAACAGAAGAAGATTACAGGCCGATAGAGGAGGAAGCTCCTGGAATCGTAGATCGTAAATCTGTAAATACTCCACTTGAGACAGGAATCCTTTCTATCGATTCGATGTTTCCAATCGGACGCGGACAGCGAGAGCTTATCATCGGTGACCGTCAGACAGGTAAGACATCGATCGCAACAGATACTATCATAAACCAGAAGGGCAAAGATGTTATATGTATTTATGTAGCTATAGGACAGAAAGCTTCTACAGTTGCAAAGATCGTATCAACACTCACAAAGCATGATGCAATGGATTATTCAATAGTTGTTTCATCAACAGCAAGTGATCCGGCATCATTACAGTATATAGCGCCATATGCAGGAACGGCTATGGCAGAGCATTTTATGCATCAGGGAAAAGATGTACTCATAGTATATGATGATCTTTCAAAGCATGCTGTTGCATATCGTGCATTATCACTTCTCCTTGAACGTTCACCTGGACGTGAGGCTTATCCTGGAGATGTATTCTATCTTCATTCAAGACTTCTTGAGAGATCAAGCCGTCTTAGCGATGAACTTGGCGGAGGTTCTATAACAGCACTTCCTATAATAGAGACTCAGGCAGGAGATGTATCAGCATACATCCCTACAAACGTAATATCTATCACAGATGGACAGATATTCCTTGAGAGTAACCTTTTTAACTCTGGTATGAGACCGGCCGTAAACGTCGGACTTTCAGTATCCCGTGTTGGTGGTGCTGCGCAGACAAAGGCTATGAAAAAGGCATCAGGAAGTATCCGTATCGATCTTGCACAGTATCGTGAGATGGAAGTATTTACACAGTTTGCATCAGACCTTGACGACATGACAAAAGCTCAGCTGGCACATGGAAAGGCTCTTATGGAGCTTCTTAAACAGCCACTCTGCCATCCGCTTTCACTTCATGAGCAGGTAATGACTCTTTGCATGGCAAATAACGGAATATTTGATTCGGTACCTACAAAAGAGGTAAAGAAATATCAGGGAGATATCCTTGAATTCTTAGATCTTAAACATCCGGAACTTGCAAAAGAGATAGAAGAGACAAAAGCCATAAACGATGAGCTTGTAGCAAAAATCGTAGAGGCTGCGAAAGAGTTCAATAAGTAAAGGAAATCAGGTAGTGTTATGGCAAATACGAAGGAAATACAGGATCGAATTAAAAGTATCAATGATACACTTAAAATTACGAATGCCATGTATATGATTTCTTCTTCCAAACTGAAAAAGTCCAAAAAAATGCTGGCAGATACAGAGCCGTATTTCTTTACACTGCAGTCGGAGATGAGCCGAATCTTAAGACATCTTCCTGATATGGAGGATATATATTTCAAATCCAACGATGATAAACCGGTGGATGATAGAAAAGTCGGATATATAGTGATAACGGCGGATAAAGGTCTTGCCGGATCATATAACCACAATATCCTTAAAATTGCGGAAGAACACTTAAGAAATCATCCGAACCATATGCTTTTTGTATTAGGTGAGCTGGGAAGACATTATTTTGAGCAGCATGGAATTGAGATTGAAAAACAGTTCCATTATACAGTTCAGAATCCTACCTTAAACCGTGCAAGAAACATTGCTGAAGAGATTTTGGAACTTTATACAAAGGAAGAGCTCGATGAAGTTTACATCATATATACAAGCATGATAAATGCCATTCAGGAGGAGGCGCAGATGCACCAGTTACTTCCTCTGAAAAAGGCAGACTTCAAGGTACAGATCCCTATCGATATCCCGCGTGAGGAGCTTGCGCTTAAGCCGTCACCGGAAGCTGTTATGGACAGGATTGTACCAAACTATGTTGTTGGCTTTGTATATGGAGCACTCGTAGAATCATACTCGTGTGAGCAGAATGCCAGAATGATGGCAATGGAGGCGGCATCAAAAAGTGCACGCGATATGCTTAACGAATTAGACATTCTGTACAATCGTGCGAGACAGGCAGCGATAACTCAGGAGATTACAGAGGTAATAGCCGGAGCTAAATCGCAGAAGAAGAAGAGAAAGTAGGCTTTTTAATGAAAACAGGAAAAATTATCCAAGTAATGGGTCCTGTTGTCGATGTCTTATTTGAAGATGAGAATTTACCGGCAATAAGGGACGCACTTGAAGTTTTAAATGGTGATAAAAAGTGTGTGATGGAAGTCGCACAGCATATTGGAAACAATACTGTCCGCTGTATTATGCTTGCATCCAGTGAGGGACTTTCCCGTGATATGGAGGTAACAGCAACAGGTGCCGGAATTACTACACCTGTAGGCGAGCAGACATTAGGAAGACTGTTCAACGTATTAGGTGAGGCTATTGACGGAGGCGAGCAGCCTCAGACAGAGGAGAAGTGGGAAATCCACAGAGAGCCGCCTACATTCGAGGAGCAGAATCCAGCAGAAGAAATCCTTGAGACAGGTATCAAGGTAATCGACCTTTTAGCACCATATGCAAAAGGTGGAAAAATCGGTCTTTTCGGTGGTGCCGGTGTTGGTAAGACAGTCCTTATCCAGGAGCTTATCAGCAACATCGCTACAGAGCATGGTGGATATTCTATATTTACCGGTGTAGGAGAGCGTTCGCGTGAAGGTAACGACCTTTGGACTGAAATGAAAGAATCAGGTGTACTTGAAAAAACAGCCTTAGTGTTCGGACAGATGAATGAGCCACCAGGAGCACGTATGAGAGTTGCTGAGACTGGTCTTACAATGGCAGAATATTTCCGTGATAAAAAGCATCAGAATGTGCTTTTGTTCATTGATAATATTTTCCGTTTCACACAGGCCGGATCAGAGGTTTCAGCACTTTTAGGACGTATGCCTTCAGCCGTAGGTTATCAGCCTACACTTGCTACTGAAATGGGTGAGCTTCAGGAGAGAATCGCATCTACAAAGAATGGATCTGTTACGTCAGTACAGGCTGTATATGTACCGGCCGATGACCTTACAGATCCGGCTCCGGCAACAACATTCGCACATCTTGATGCAACAACTGTTTTATCAAGAAAGATTGTTGAACAGGGAATTTATCCGGCTGTAGATCCACTTGAGTCTACATCACGTATACTTGAGCCGGACATAGTAGGTGAGGAGCATTATCAGGTAGCCAGAAAAGTACAGGAAATATTACAAAAATACAAAGAATTACAGGATATTATCGCAATTCTTGGTATGGAAGAGCTTGCAGACGAGGATAAGGTTCTTGTATACAGAGCAAGAAAAATCCAGAAGTTCTTATCACAGCCATTCCATGTAGCTGAAAACTTTACAGGTATCCAGGGTGTTTATGTGCCTGTTGAGGAGACTATCAGAGGATTTAAGGCTATTATCGATGGTGAGATGGATGAGTATCCGGAAAATGCTTTCTTTAACGTAGGTACAATAGAGGACGTAAAAGAAAAAGCAAAGAGCATGCAGTAAGACCTGTGACCTGAAAGGTGGAAAAGCAAATGGCTTCAAATTCATTTTATTTAAAAATAATAGCTGCTAACCGCGTGTTTTATTCTGGAAGATGCAGATCTATAATCGTGCCTGAGTACGATGGACAAAAGGAAATCCTTGCCCATCATGAGGATATGGTAATCGCGGTAAATGACGGAGAAATGCGTTTCCAGCCGGAAGGCAGTGATAATTGGGAATATGCAGTTGTAGGAATCGGGTTTGTCGAGATCGTAAACAACCGAGTTACTCTTTTGGTTGAATCGGCAGAAAGACCGGAAGAAATTGATGTTGCCCGTGCGCGTGAGGCGAAGGAAAGAGCAGAGGAACAGATGCGTCAGAAACAGAGTATCCATGAATACTATCATTCGAGAGCATCTCTTGCCCGTGCCATGGCAAGACTTAAGGCAACTTCAGGAAAATAAGTAAATTCCTTATTTTTTAAAAAAAGTACTTGAAAAAATAATCTTTTTCTGCTAGTATACAGAAAAAGACAAAGGTGTCAAAAGAATCATAGATTCTTTTGGCGCTTTTTTGTCATTATAAAGTGCGCACATACTTTACATTATATTATCCCAAGGAGGCAAAAAAGTTATGAACACAGGCGATACAGCTTTTATGATGATATGTACGGCACTGGTATTTTTTATGACACCGGGGCTGGCTTTTTTCTACGGAGGTCTGGTAAGAAGAAAAAATGTAGTAAATACAATGCTGGCATGCACATTTATAATGGGTCTTTCAGTGGTAATGTGGATACTTTTCGGATATTCACTTTCATTCGGAGGAAATCATGCCGGAATAATCGGTGACTTCAGATGGTTTGGTCTTAATGGAATCGGAATGGGTGATGCAGGACCATATGCACCAACGATACCACACTTTGTATATATTGCGTTCCAGATGATGTTTGCAATGATAACACCTGCGCTTATCACGGGCTCACTTGTAGGAAGAGTTAAGTTTAAAGCATTATTTATATTTATTCTTCTTTGGTCAATAGTTGTTTATTATCCTATGGCACATATGGTATGGGGTGAGGGCGGATTGCTTGCAGAGCTTGGATCAGTTGATTTTGCAGGTGGAAACGTTGTGCATATAAGCTCAGGTGTGAGTGCACTTGTTTTTGCAATTATACTTGGAAGAAGAAAAGGATATGAGCATACAGCATATCGTGTACACAACATACCTTTTGTTGCGCTTGGAGCTTTTATTCTCTGGTTTGGCTGGTTTGGATTCAATGCAGGAAGTGCTCTTGCAGCTGACGGACTTGCGGCACATGCTTTCCTTTCCTCGGCAGTATCAAGCGCCAGCGCAATGCTTTCATGGATGCTTATTGATGTGGTAAAGGATAAGAAACCTACTCTTGTAGGAGCTTCGACAGGTCTTGTTGTAGGTCTTGTTGCGATAACTCCGGGAGCCGGATTTGTACCGATGTGGTCAGCTTTCATAATAGGAGCACTTGTGAGCCCAATATGCAGCTTTACAATTTCAATCTTAAAAGGTAAGCTTAAAATAGACGATGCACTTGATGCATTCGGCTGTCATGGAATCGGCGGAATCTGGGGAGGAATCGCAACGGGTATTTTCGGCAAACATTCCATAAACAATGTTGCAAAATGGGATGGCCTTGTATTTGGAGATTATCGTCTTTTTGTTGCACAGATTATAGGAATTGTTGTCACGATAGCGGTTGCCATTGTCGGAACGCTTGTATGTCTTGCGATTGTAAGGATCTTTACTGAATTAAGGGTAGATGAAAAGGAAGAGAAAATCGGACTTGATATTTCGGAACATGGAGAGAGTGCTTATCCGACATTCAACGGACTTGATTCATAGCAGAAAGAGAGGAGATCATATTATGATGATTAAGGTTGAGGCAATAGTGCGTGAGGAAGTTTTTGAGGATGTAAAAGAAGCACTTAATGCCATAAATGTAAATGGAATAACTGTTTCACAGGTTATGGGCTGTGGGACACAGAGAGGATATAAAAAGAGAGTAAGAGGTACGGAAGTTGATGTTGTGATGCTCCCAAAAATCAAATTCGAGATAGTTGTTTCTTCTGAGGAATGGGAGAAAAAAACAATAGAGGCGATCCAGAAAGCTGCGTTTACAGGAGAAGTCGGAGACGGAAAGATTTTCAGCTATGAGATACGTGAGGCAATGAAAATCCGTACAAAAGAAACAGGATATGATGCACTGAATTAATATGTATCATATGATATTTGACAGCCCTGGCTTTCCAGCATCATTATGGAAAGTCAGGGCGGAAAAATAAATAAAAATTTGTTAAGAAAAATAAAAAAATCTGTTGACAGATATGATTTTTTACTGTATTATATAACTCGTGCTTGAGACATGTGGCACAGCAAACTTAATAAATGCGATAGTGGCGTAGTTGGTAACGCGCGACCTTGCCAAGGTCGAGACCGCGGGTTCGAGCCCCGTCTATCGCTTCTATTCGATGAAAAAGGACATCCGGAAAGGATGTCCTTTTTCGTCGAAAGAGCCCCATCTGGGGCTCAAAGTTCGAGCGTCTTCGTTCCACTGCGGTCGGCGCAGAGCAGGTGTCCACTGGACACCTTGCGCCGTCTATCGCTTCTGTTCAACAAAAAAGGACATCCAGAAAGGATTATGATAAAGAATACAGCAGTTTTATAATATTTGTAAATGATATGAAAAAAACAATATTAGGGTTGATTAAAAAACTTTTTAATAATATAATACTAAGGCAGAAGTAACACCAAAGGCAGAAGTAGCACCAAAGGCACAGACAGAACCGAAAAAAAACATCTCCTGCAATGGGTGACAATACAAACAGTGTTCTTGTTGTTACAATGTTAGGACTTGGCGTTGTGATCTGTACAGTAGGAATTAAAAGAAGAAAAAGAGCATAATAAAGGAAAACATGATAAATAATATAAAGACTACAATCGTAGATGATTATTTATATGTATGGGAGAAGCTTAATACCGATGGTATTAGGCTTCTTCATATGTATGGAAAAATACCAGAAGCATATGTGTGTGATACTATAGAAAATCTTCCAGTGACAGAAATCGCACCATATTGCTTTACAGAAAAGAAAAAGGAAGCGCTGGAAGCTGCGGGTATAACTGTGCCATATGATATGACAAGTCTTTCAGGACAATATGTAAGCAGGATCATATTGCCGGATAGTTTGACTAAAATAGGCGGATTAGCATTTTATAATTGTAGAAATTTAAGTGAAATAGAGATGTCTGCGGCAGCACCGGATGTAGATGGTGATGCGTTTATGAATTGTATATGTCTTCATAAAATTATACTAAGAGGAGATGCAGGAGAAAAATCTTACCTCAGACAGATCCTGGCACAGATCACATGGAAAATTATCATTTGCTGGCAGAACCATGAAAAAAATACAGCGCAGGCAATTTTTTTTGAATATGACCAAAGCTATGATGAGATAGGCCCTGCGCATATTTTTAAGCTGAATATGGCAGGAGTAGGATTTCGGGCGCGGCAGAGTTTTTCCGGCAGAGTATTTGCCTGGAAACAGTATGATGATACATTTATAGAGGCTAAGGCGCTTGAATGTGAGAAAGATCTGCTGGATATGGCTTTTTCCCGCATTAAATATCCGTATGAACTGGACATGGAGGCAAAAAAGATATATCTTACATATGTACAGGAACATAAAAAAGCGCTTTCGCAGATCATAATAGACGAAAAAAATACAGACAATTTGAATTGCCTGCTTGAGATAGATAGAATAAGTGGTGGATCTGCAGATGAATTTAATGTACGAAAAATAATAGATGCGCAGTTTATCACGGAAATGATTGACGAGGCGGCACAAGCCGGCTGGGGCGAGGGCAGTGTTATACTGCTCCGGTATAAAAAGAAAAATATTTCAAAAAGAAGATCGGAAAGATTCAAATTTTAAAGAGGATCGCACATGAAAAAACACGTTCAGACGGAAACAGAATGGCAGGAGGAAATAACTGAAAAAATATTTGGACAGATACAAAGCGAACTGTATCTGGAACTTAACTTCATGCAGATAGCTCTTTGTGCATTTGAGCTATGTGCCAATGAAAATTTTGTATCTATGGCAACAGATGGAAAGAAATTATATTATTCTCCACAGAGGATAATTGATATATTTAAGTCAAACGGAAAATACCTCGACCGAGCATATCTGCATAGTGTACTGCATTGTCTTTTTTTTCATTTGTGGACAAAAGGAAAAAGAGATGATCTATTGTGGAATACTGCATGTGATATTATGACCGAATATACGATAGACATGATGGACAAGCCATGTACCAAAAGGATACTTGGTTATATAAGGACAAAAACATATGATAATTTAAAGAGTGAAGGAATAGCAATCGCACCTGGACCTATATATGTGTGGCTAAAAAAGCAGGACAGTGAGTTTTTAAACAGTCTGGCAAAAGAATTTTATACGGATGACCACAGCTTATGGCCTGATGAGAAAAATGAAAAAGCTATGCCTGTATCCTCTGCCCAGGCAAAGAAAAACTGGGAGAAGATAGCCAGACAGACACAAATGGAGAAAAAGCGTCGTAAAGATGAAAGTCAAAAAGGTGAATCTGTTATGTTAAGACAGCTTACCGCCCAAAAAAGCCGGCATGATTACCGGGAATTTTTACGCAGGTTTGCGGTGCTCAGGGAGGAACTTCACATTGATGCTGACTCGTTTGATATGGGATACTATGCTTACGGAATGGCAATGTATGGCAATATGCCGCTTATAGAGCCGCTTGAAACGAGGGAAACTTATAAGATAAGGGATTTTGTCATAGTACTTGATACGAGTTATTCAGTAAGCGGAGAGCTTATAGAAAAATTTCTTAAAGAAACATTTTCGATCCTGACGGAAACAGACAGTTTTTTTGTGAAAAATAAAATCAGGATAATTCAGTGTGACGATAGCATAAAAGCGGACGAAGAAATATCTGATATAGACCATATACCGCAGATGCTATCAGATTTTACGATAGCCGGGGGCGGTGGAACGGATTTTCGTCCTGCGTTCAGTTATGTATCAGAACTTATATCGGACGGGCAGCTAAAAAATATGTGCGGGTTATTGTATTTTACAGATGGAAAAGGCATTTACCCTGTTAAATGTCCGCCGTACAAATGTGCGTTTATATATTTAGATGAATATGATGATAATGTGGTGCCTGCATGGGCTATCACAATGAAAATAGATCCGGAGGAATTGGGATGAATATAAAGACAGCCAAAGAAGAAGTGAAAAATACAGTAAAAGCATATCTTTTAAAGGATGATCACGGGCAGTATGTGATACCGCAGATACGTCAGAGACCTATGCTTTTGATCGGACCTCCGGGAATTGGAAAGACTCAGATAATGGAGCAGATAGCAAGGGAGTGTGGAATAGGACTTGTGGCTTATACGATAACACATCATACGAGACAGAGTGCGGTAGGACTTCCATTTATAAAGGAAAGAGAATATGATGGAACAACATATTCTGTGACTGAGTACACAATGAGCGAAATAATAGCAAGTGTTTATGAAAAGATGGAAAAGAGCGGTCTGAAAGAAGGAATACTTTTTATTGATGAGATAAACTGTGTATCGGAAACGCTTGCGCCTACAATGCTGCAGTTTTTACAGTGTAAGACGTTTGGAAATCAGGCGGTGCCTGATGGATGGATAATTGTTGCAGCGGGAAATCCACCGGAATATAATAAATCGGTAAGGGATTTTGATATGGTTACACTTGACCGTGTAAGGTATATTTCAATAGAAGCCGATTATGATGTGTGGAAAGAATATGCAAGAAAAGTGCATATACATGAGGCTTTACTTAGTTATCTTGAACTTCATCCAAATAATTTTTATAAGGTTGAGTCAGACGTTGACGGAATGAATTTTGTGACAGCAAGAGGCTGGGAAGATTTAAGCAGCCTTATGTATGTGTATGAAAAAAGTCATATTGCTATAACACAGGAAGTTATAGATGAATACATACATCATCCTGATATAGCGGAGGATGTGTATGCATATCTTGAAATCTATAAAAAATATCATGATGATTACGGCATAGCAGACATTCTTGATGGTAAAGTGAAAAAGACCGTGTATCAGAGAATATTTGATGCCGGTTTTGATGAACGTGTGACAGTCATTAATCTGATCTTAGATGGACTTACAATTATTTTTTCGGATCTATCAAAAGTGCGCAAAGAAGTCCAGTTATGGTATGAATTTTTAAAACAATACAAATGTCTGGAAAATACGTCATATGAAGATATGGTAAAATCTTTTGAGGAGGAGAGCGATAAGCTGAAAGAAAACAGGCTTATTCTCCAGGAAGATTACTATATAAGGCAGGATGTGCTTAAGGATATAAAGAAGCCATTTGATGATTCAATGGATGATTTTACACTGCGTTCGGAAGAACTTTCAGTGCTGGAGGATGAGGCTGGAGAAAAACTCAACCACGCATTTGATTTCATAGAAGAAGTGTTTAAGGATGGCCAGGAGATGCTTATTTTTGTCACGGAACTTACGATAACACCTGAGATAAGCAGTTTTCTTGCAGAAAATGAATGTGAAAAATATGACATTTACAATGAAAAGCTTATGGTTGGAAGCGGAAGGGCGAAACTCTTAAAAGAATTGGAGAGATAAAATGATTTATATTTTTACTGCTATTTATGCTGAAGCGAAAAATATAATAAAGCATTATGATCTAAAGAAACAGCATGTGGCAGGTCTTAAATTTGATATATTTTCTAATGACGATATACGGCTTCTTATTACAGGAGCAGGGGCGGTAAATGCGGCGGTGGCTTTAGGAAATGCCGCAGGAGTCTTTGGTATCGCAGGACATGATCGTATCATAAATATAGGAAGCTGCGCCATGCCTGGAGAAAATGCCGGAAATGTATATATCATAAATAAGATAACTGAGAAGGCAACAGGACATACATTCTATCCGGATATGCTTATAAAGACTGAGTTAGAGGAAGCGGCAGCAATTACTGTCCCTAAACCGTTTATCAAAGACTGTGGAAGTCAAAAATCAGGAAAATGTTTACAGACTAAGAGCGTGTATGAGATGGAGGCGGCTTCTATATATCAGGCAGCATCATTTTTTATAGCACCTGACCATGTGTCGTTTATAAAAATAGTATCAGATAACGGGGATCTTATTTCAAAGGATGAAATGCAGGAAGCTATTCATATTGCAGAAGATAAAATCCATGATTATATTGACGATATAAAAGAAATAGTGCAGGAAGAAAAAGTGAATGCCAATGCAAAAGAGAGCACAGATTACAAAAAGGATATAGAGCGCCTTTCTGATGCCATGTGCTGTTCAAAAGTGATGAAGGATCAGCTTTCGCAGCTTATAAAATACTGTTATCTGAGTGATATTGATCACAGAGCAGTTGAAAGAGAGTTCTACGACAGAAAAATGCTCCCATGCAGCAGTAAAAAGGAAGGGAAAGTTTGTCTTGATAAGTTCAAAAATAGATTATTATAATGCGGCTTTTTCTCATATATATGTGGAAAAGCAGATAAAAGATCATCAAAGAACAAAAGAAATTTTAAAAAAACTCCCAAACGCAAGGGTTATAGAAATTGACCATTACAAAGATGTTTTCTGCCGCAGAAAGCAAAGTATCGTGGCACAGAATAAGGCAAAGGCACTCATACTTGCAAAAAATCAAAATGGCTGCATATATGAGGGTGCTCCGGTCTGTCAGAATTTTGGAAATGATAATTTTTACTATTGTTCATGCATGATGAATTGCCTTTTTGATTGTGAATACTGTTATTTAAAGGGAATGTATCCATCAGCTAATATAGTGGTTTTTGTAAATATCGAGGATACATTTTCAGAGCTTGAGGAGCTTTTAAGAGAAAAGAAGATATACATTTGTGTATCATATGATGCGGATCTTACAGCATGCGAATGGCTTTGTGGCTACGTTAAAGAATGGATAGATTTTACGGTCGCGCATGAAAACCTGACGATCGAGATCAGGACTAAGAGTGCAAGATATGATCTCTGGGAGAAGTATCCGGCGTGTGAGCGTGTGATACTTGCATACACTATTTCACCGGAGAAGATTGCTTCATCATATGAGCATAACACAGCTTCGCCGGCTGAAAGGCTAAAAGCCGCAAAAAAAGCTATGGATTCAGGATTTCCGGTCAGATTATGCTTTGATCCGATGATATATTGCAGGGGTTGGAAGAATGAATATAAAAAAATGATCGAAGATGTATTTTCAAAGCTGGATGCAAAACAGCTATGGGATGTAAGTGTTGGAACATTCAGGATATCACAGGATTACCTGAAAAAGATGAGAAAAGATTTAAATGGATCCGCTGTTGTCAATTTCCCATATGAGAATATAGGTGGATATTATCAGTATCCTGAAAATATAAGGTGTGATATGGAAAATATGCTGGTGGAGCTGCTAAAAAAATATATGCCAAAGGAAAAAATATTTACATGGAAAAAAATGTTATAATAACAGGTGCATCATCCGGTATAGGAATGAAAACTGCCTGCAGGCTTATGGATGATGGATGGTGTGTATATGCGATAGGGCGTACTTTTGAAAGTGACAAGTCAGAAGAAAATGACTGGACAGAAGAAAAAAAAGCAGAAGTATCTCAAAAAAATGCTGGGAAGATCATAAAAATCGTCTGTGATATCACGGACACCGGAATGCTTGCCAGAGTTATAAAACAGGTTAATAAAAATCATGATATAAAGCTGCTTATAAATAATGCAGGAACCGCTTATTATGGGCTTCATGAGGAATTAAACGCTGCAAAGATATCAAAAATGGTGCGCACAAATCTCGAAGCTCCGATGATAATATGCAATCTGCTGCTACGTGATTTGAAGAAAAATCATGGCATGATAATAAATATTTCTTCAGTGACTGCGCAAAAGTCCAATCCCCATGGCTGTGCTTATGGGGCAACAAAGGCGGGACTTACAAGTTTTTCACACAGCCTCTTTGATGAAGCAAGAAAATATGGGGTGAGGGTGATAAATATCGAACCGGATATGACGGACACAAATCTTTACAGAAATGCTGATTTTACAGCAGATGATGATGAGATGGCACGGCTTACGGCAAAGGATGTCGCAGAAACTGTGTTTTTTGCCGTAAATCAAAGAGAAGGCATGGTCGTTTCTGATATTACCGTAAAGCCTCAATTCCACCGGATAAAAAAGAAGAGATAGTTTGTACTAACCAAGCGAAATAAATGCCGAACTTACGATTGAATTATAATCGGAAAGTGTCTGGCATTTTTTTATTTTCTTCCAGAGCTTTTCATGGTCAGGAAAGAGCCCATGCATATACATCCATATTTCTTTCATGCGGAACATAGCATCTTTAGATCCTGAAAAAATTCCAAGATATCCTTCTAAAATTTCATCGTGCCATTTTATAAGCCGTGTATTGAAGTCTTCGGAGCTTAAGAGATTTTCGTTATACTGGGGTTTCTTTATTTCTGCAATAAGAGCAGGATTCATAAATAAACCTCTTCCGATCATGATCTCATCGACAGAAGGAAAATGGTTTATAATATTGTTGAAGCTTTCCGTGTCTGTTATGTCTCCGTTGTATACAAGATGTATAGGTGAATCCGATAGTTTTTCAACGGCAAGGGCGAAATCATCAAGTCTTATGGAACCCTTGTATAAATCTTTTCGAACACGGGGATGGATGATGAGATCTTTTATAGGAAAATTTTTATATATATCTATAATTTCAGGCCATAGTATATCATCATCAAAGCCGGTCCTTGTTTTTATTGAAACCGGAAAATCTGCATTTTTAAATAAATCATCCAGAAAGCTGAAAAGCATATCAGGGTATGCGAGGATGCCGGAGCCGCGCTTTTTTGATACAACGGTTCCTGACGGGCAGCCAAGATTTATATTTATCTCATTATAGCCGTAAGGTTTTAGCTGTTCATGAAGGCTTATAACCTCATCTGCCAGGATTGACATGGCCTGCGGAATCAGGGTTATCCCCTCGTTGTTCGAAGGATCTAGATCACGTTTGATCTTTGAATTCATCCTTTTTGCGGCGGGAATGAATGGGGTGTAATATTTATCTATAAAATCGAAATTGTGATGAAAGGCATTTCTTACAATATATCCTGTAAGCCCTTCCATCGGGGCTAGTGAAAAAATCATATAATTCTCCTGACATATTAATCAATGGACCAGACATCAGTCTGTTACCTGCGCACTCTATCGTAAGCACACATAATATAATATAGAGGGATAAGTAAGAAAAGTAAAGAACAACGTGAAAAGAAGCCGAGGGAAACGGCTTCTTTTCGAGGAGTTTAGTTTATGAAAAAATGTTTAAAAAAGGGAATTTGTAAAGGTTTGTATCTCCTTTACAAGTAATAATATAATAAAAAAGTTTGTCTAAAATGTGTCCTCAAAAGAAAAGAATCATTAAAAATTTAAAGAAATTATTAACTGCAATTTCACATACTTAAAATCCTCATGTTGAAAAATAATCGATAATTAGATAGAATAATAGATAAAGAATTTTCAGCAAAAGGAAACGGAGTAAATTGCATGAGTTACGCGGATAAAGTATTTGTGGATATGTGTCAGGATATCCTTAAAAATGGTACAAGCACAGAAGGCGAACTTGTAAGACCTCACTGGGAGGACGGTACAAGCGCCTACACGATAAAAAAATTTGGTGTCGTAAACAGATATGATCTTTCAAAAGAGTTTCCGGCGATCACACTCAGAAAAACATATATAAAGAGTGCGACAGACGAGCTTCTATGGATATGGCAGAAAAAATCAAACAACATAAAGGACTTAAAGAGTTCAGTGTGGGATGAATGGGCAGATGAAAATGGCTCGATCGGCAAGGCATATGGTTATCAGCTTGGTGTCAAGCATCAGTACAAAGAGGGTATGATGGATCAGGTTGACAGGGTTATATATGATCTTAAGCACACACCTTTTTCACGCAGGATAATGACAAATATTTATGTACATCAGGATCTTCATGAGATGAATCTGTATCCATGTGCATACAGTATGACTTTTAATGTCACTCAGCAAAAAGGTGATGACAAGCTTACGTTAAATGGCATATTAAACCAGCGCTCGCAGGATGTTCTTGCAGCAAACAACTGGAATGTGTGCCAGTATGCGGTTCTTTTATATATGCTTGCACAGGTCTGTGACATGAAAGCGGGAGAACTTGTGCATGTAATTGCAGATGCACATATTTATGACCGTCATGTACCTATAATAGAGGAACTTATAAAAAGACCACAGTATCCGGCACCGAAATTCTGGCTGAACCCGGAGATAAAGGATTTCTATAAATTCACTACAGATGACATAAAGATCACTGATTATGTGACAGGTGAGCAGATAAAAAATATTCCTATAGCAATATAAGATATAAAGGAGAAAATATGAAACTAATAGCGGCAGTTGACAAAAATTGGGCAATAGGCAAAAATAACCAGTTACTTGTGCGCATTCCTATGGATCAGAAATTTTTCAGGGAGACAACAACAGGAAAAGTGGTTGTCATGGGACGTAAGACACTTGAAAGTTTTCCAAATTCAAAACCACTTAAAAACCGCACGAACATAGTCCTTACACATAATAAAGACTATAAGGTGGAAGGTGCGGTTGTTGTGCACTCACTGGATGAACTTCACGAAGAGTTAAAAAAATATTCAACGGATGATATATATATTTGCGGAGGCCAGAAGATATATGAACAGCTTTTGGACGAGTGCGACACTGCACACATCACAAAGATAGATTTTGAGTATGATGCGGATGCGTATTTTCCAAACCTTGATGCGGACCCGCGGTGGCAGATCACGGCTGACAGTGAGGAACAGACATATTTTGATCTGGAATTTTATTTTTATAAATATGAAAAGAAAAAATAGATCATGTGATCATTAAAGAATGGACGGAAGGAATGACGTTATGGACATCACAGGAAGAAAATTATTTGTAAAAGCATTAGAGGAAGAGGGAGTTGACACTCTTTTCGGGTATCCGGGAGGAACAGTCACCGATCTTTTTGATGAATTATATAAAACACAATCGGTCAATCTTGTTCTGCCAAGACATGAGCAGGGACTCATCCATGAGGCAGAGGGGTATGCTAAGTCGACAGGAAAAGTAGGTGTGTGCCTTGTGACAAGTGGTCCGGGTGCGACAAATATTGTAACAGGACTTGCAGATGCACATTATGATAATGTGCCGCTTGTGTGTTTTACAGGACAGGTGCCGCTTAATCTTATTGGAAACGATGCGTTCCAGGAGGTTGATATAGTCGGAATTACAAGAAGTATCACAAAGTATTCTGTCACAGTAAGAGACAGAAAAGATCTCGGAAAAATCATTAAAATGGCATTTCATATTGCAAGAACTGGCAAACCGGGACCTGTACTTATAGATATTCCAAAGGATATCCAGACGGCATCAGGACCGGCAGAGTACCCGGAACATGTGGATATAAGAGGTTACAAAATAAACAATTCTGTACATATAGGACAGTTAAAAAGGGCATACAAGCTTCTAAGAAATGCAAAAAAACCGCTTATCCTTGCCGGTGGCGGAGTAAATATCTCAAGAGCTAATGAGAATCTTAAGAAGTTTGCAGAAAAAGAGGATATACCTGTTGTTACAACAATTATGGGCAAAGGTGCAATTCCGACAAAACATGAACTTTATATAGGAAACTGTGGTATGCATGGTAAATATTCCGCAAATAAAGCAGTCAGTGAATGTGATGTTCTTTTTTCTATCGGTACGAGATTTAATGATCGTATAACAGGCGATTTAAATGAATTTGCGCCAAAAGCAAAAATAATACATATAGATATAGACACGGCTTCAATTTCAAGAAACGTTGTTGTAGATGTGCCTATTGTTGCAGATGCAAATATGGCGCTAGAGAAGCTTTTAGAGTGGGCTGAGCCAAAGAAGACATCTGCATGGAAAAATCAGATTGAAATCTGGGAAAACGAGAATCCTCTCGAAATGAGAAGAGATAAAGGAATGACGCCGCAGATGATAATGGAGCATATCAACAGTAATTTTCCTAAAGCAATTTATGTTACTGATGTAGGGCAGCATCAGATGTGGGCAACACAGTATCTTGAACTTGATGAGGACAGCAGGCTTCTTACATCAGGCGGCCTTGGAACAATGGGATTTGGTCTTCCGGCAGCAATTGGTGCAAAGATCGCAAATCCAGATAAGGATGTCGTATGCATAAGTGGTGATGGTGGATTGCAGATGAATATACAGGAGCTTGCAACTGCTGTTGTACAGGGAGCCGGTGTTACAATCTGTGTTTTAAACAATTATTATCTTGGTATGGTGCGCCAGATGCAGCAGCTTTTCTATGGAAAGAGGTATTCTGCAACATGCCTGCGCAGAAGAAAAAGCTGTCCCGCTGAATGTAAAGGACCAAACAGTTCATGTCCTCCATACACACCCGATTTTGTGAAACTTGTGGAAAGCTATGGCGGATATGGAATACGTGTCGAAAAGGAAGAAGATATCGATGCTGCCTTTGCGAAAGCAAAGGAGCACAGGGATGTTCCGGTTATCGTTGAGTTTATGATAGCTACAGACGAAATTGTTCTTCCGATGGTTAAAAGCGGAAATCCTATGAGCGAAATGATACTTAAATAGGGGGTAGGATGAAATGGAAATGAAAAACAGATGGATCGCACTGTATGTGGAAAATCAGGTTGGTGTTCTTGCTAAGGTTTCAGGACTTTTTTCTGGAAAATCTTATAACCTTCAATCGCTTACAGTAGGAACAACGGAGGATGAAACAATATCACGGATGACCATATGTGTTACAAGTGATGATATAACTTTCGAACAGATCAAAAAGCAGTTAAACCGCATGGTTGAGGTCATAAAAGTAATAGATCTTACAGATGTACCACTGCATATGAAAGAAATTCTTTATGTAAAGATAGAAAAACTGACAAGAGAAGAGATTACAGATATATTCCAGACTGCCCAGGTGTTTAAAGTGGATGTTGTTGATAAAAATATAGACAGCGTTATCATAGAAAGTAAGCTTACTGAGCACAGAAACAATGATCTTATTTCACTGCTTAAGTCGCAGTACAAGCACATATCAGTTGTGCGGGGCGGTGCTGTTGCAATAGAATCAATAAGTACTGGCTGCAGATAAGAAGCATATGCAGCTAAGATCGTATGCAGATAAGAAGTTTGTGCAGATAAAAAGGTGTATGCAGATGTGATATATATCCGTAGTAGGATACATACCACAAGAGCGTACACCTTTTATCTTGCAAGCATATCTATTATTTCTCCGACATACATTGTGTGCATATCGTTATCACCATACCAGCGAGGCATGATATCTTTGTCGGTAAAAGTTTCTTTGGTTATAGGTACAGCAGCCATTTTCCGGCATAAAAGTACAAAATTTGATTCGTCAGGGAACGGAATGTTGTGCTTATGTGCAACTGTAAGCCCGGCCTCTTTGAATTTGTCACAATCTCTGCCAGAATGCGAACCACAAAAGTTTAATGCATCACGATATTTCTCAGAAAGAAATGAAAGCGAGAAAAATTCGTCATTGTCAATAAATTCTTTTGTGTACCGTGAATCACGGATGAAGATGTATACGACATTTTTGCCCCAGAGAACACCTGTGCCTCCCCATGAAACAGTCATGGTATTTGCTTTTGTTTTATCACCTGCAGAGACTAAAGCCCATTCTTTACTGAACTTTGTGAATGGGTTTATTTCCAAAAGATCTGCTGGGTATTGCTGAAATGTATGCATATGATAACCTCCTTTAAAACTATATGTTAATTATAGTAGATTCATTTTTCTAATGCAATGTGCATAATATAAAAAAAACAATATAGGTAAATATATGAAGAATCTGCATATTTTACAACAGGAATCTGTGGATGAAGGAAAATTACAGGTACGGATCAGACAAAAAAATTTAGGAACACCTGTAAGCGGAGCTTCTGTAAGGATCAGTTTTTCAGGAGATCCAGATGGAAATATAGAGGAGGCTGGCACAGATGAATCTGGAAACTCGCAGATGGTCACAGTTAAAACCCCACCACTTGAGTACTCTATGGAGCCGAATGAAGCCCAGCCATATTCAGAAGTTACTGTTACGGTATCGGCGCAGGGCTATAGAGAGATTACGGTCTCAGGAGTAGAGGTACTTCCAAATGAGACTTCAATACAGGAAATAGAGCTGGAGGCTCTTGATGCTCCGGGGAATCCGATAGATAATATTGTGATCCCGGCTCATACACTCTATGGGGATTACCCGGCAAAAATTCCCGAGGCAGAGGTTAAGTCTGTAAACGATACCGGTGAGATCGTATTAAGCCGTGTAGTCATTCCGGAATTTGTTATAGTACACGATGGAGTTCCTACTGATCCAACAGCAAAAAATTATTATATCAGATATAGGGATTATATAAAAAATGTCGCATCAAGCGAAATTTATGCTACATGGCCGGATGCTGCTATCAGAGCTAATGTTCTTGCGATAATGTCTTTTACGCTGAACCGTATTTATACGGAATGGTATCGGGGGAAAGGTTACAACTTCAATATAACGTCATCCACAGCTTACGATCACAAATTTATATACGGAAGAAATATATACACGAACATATCAAAAATAGTAAACGAAATGTTTGAAAACTATCTTTCGCGGCCTAATGTAACACAACCGATACTTACACAGTATTGTGATGGACAGAAGGTATCATGTCCAACGTGGATGACCTTTTTGCGTTTGCGTACTCACCACGCTCAAACCCAGTATTTACAAGGGTTTGAGCGTATAGAAGTAAACGTCGATATTTTCTGATTTTTTGTTAAAAACGATTTTTTCGACAACCGATTTAATTAATTCATTTTTGGACTGCATGGATAGAGAGTCGTCCAGAAGTCCGTCGTATACTGTTTTTATCTTGCTGCGGAGCGCAGCAGATTCATTCATTTTTGCAGCAGGCGCAGGGAGTAAATTGATACGTTCCTCGATCGAACGTCTTTCCTCCTGCAGAAGCTGTTTATTCTTTTTATATTCCTCAAGTGTATCGATACCATCAACATATGCCATTTTGATTCGGTTTTCTTTTTTGGCTATAGCATCAAGCTGATTCTGATAAATATCAAGTCCAGCAGGAGAATTGTCAGTCTGCTCCGAGTCTATGACATTGAAAGCGAGATCTTCAGCCGTGATCGCACTCCTAAGAGCATCCAGCACCATAGGTACAATCTTTTTTTCGGATATCCGGTGAGACACATTGCACTTTCCTTTCAGGTAGCCATAACACTGCAGGTATATGTAACGTTTGCCGTACCTGTTCGCTCCGGAAAGAGATATAGAGAGAGTACGGCCACAGGCAGAGCATTTTACTATACCGGAGAGCCAGTGAGAACATACACCGGATGGCTTGGCATATTTAGGGCGGTAATTGGATGACAGCCGGTTACGTGCTTTTTCAAATTGCTCAGGTGTAATGATAGGCTCATGTGAGCCGTCCGCTATGATCCATTCGTCTTTACTCTTTGTCCTGGAAGATGAATCACGTTTGTTCCAGACAGTTTTTCCAGTGTATACTTCATTAGAGAGAATGTATTTTATTCCACGGTTTTCGAACTCATTTCCGGCACGGGTCCGGTATCCAAGAGCATTAAGCTGACGTGTTATGTCGATCAGAGGGTAGCCCTGTTCTGTGTACATGTCAAATATAAGCCGGACAATAGCGGCTTCACTCTCGACGATAACCGGAACTTCTTTGTGTGCCGGTACCATATAACCGAGTGGCGGCGAAGACTGGAAATTTCCACGCATGGCATTTTCTGTCATGCCTCTTGTAACTTCCCCGGAAAGCCGGATAGAGTAGTATTCATCCATCCATTCAATGATCCTTTCAATGAGAGTACCAAAAGGACCATCAACAAGAGGTTCAGACACACTTATTACCTCCACGTTATTCTTTCGGAGCAAAGATTTGTATACAATGGACTCTTCCTGATTCCGGGCAAATCGTGAGAACTTCCACACAAGGATCACATCAAAAGGATGTTCCTTGGATTTGGCCAGTCCGATCATGCGCTGAAAGTTCGGACGTTTATCTGCCTTACGTCCGCTTATGCCGTCCTCCTCAAATATGTATTCGTTTGACAGTATGATATTGTTTTTGGCTGCATAATCAAGCAGCAGTCTGCGTTGAGCATCAGGAGAAAGTTCCTCCTGCTTGTCGGTTGACACTCGTATATAGAGTGCTCCATTTCGTAATTTTTCCATAATATACCTGCCTCTCTGTAAATGTATGAAAAAAAGGGTACAAAAATAACACCAATCTTTGACAGATGGTGCTCCGCAGGGTATAATATGTCTTGTCTGGGACTTATACTCTACGGAGTACAGGTTACATCGCCTTGGTGTTGGTAGCGCCAGGGCGATTTTTTAATGCTTGTTTAGCATTTTTTGGACTTCTTTATCGAAGTCAGAGATTATCTTCTGTGTTTTATTAAATTCTTTATATTCCTGTTCAGCCTTTTCTTTTGCAGATTTACTGCTTATTTTTCCATTATCAGGAAGAATATCATATCTGCGGAATGCCAGAAATTCATTGATACTTTGAGCAAATTCCTCCATTGTGAAAGTGTTTTCACGTTCGATTAAATCTTCAATATAGTCAAAATATCCAGAAACAGCACGTTCTAATTGACGTATCTGTTTTTCGTCAAGATAATTCTTTGCTATGGTAACATCTGATTTTAAAACTCGTCCGTCAGGAGCATTTTTCCATGTGGTAAGTCCCATGTGATCTTTAGTATGATCAGCTTTTGAATATATAATTTCAGCGGCGGTCTGACCGGTTATTGCGTAGTGGAATTTGTTCTGCACCAATGCATAGAAATAATATGCAGTGGGAGAACTTCTATCATAATCAATGCTGCATTCAGCGAATATGTCTGTAACCTGTTGCCATATGCGACGTTCGCTTGCACGGATAGAGCGAACACGCTCCAATAATTCTTTAAAATAGTCTTTGCCAAATTTAGGACCATTTTTTAACATATCATCGTTCAGGACAAAGCCTTTTAGCATATATTCTTTCAAAGTAGAAGTGGCCCATTGTCTGAATTTAGTTGCCTTCATGGAGTTTACACGATAGCCAACAGCAATAATAGCATCAAGATTGTAGTAATCAATATTTCGTTTCACTTGGCGAGTGCCTTCAATTCGAACTGTTTCCATTTTTGAAATAGTTGAGTCCTTGTATAATTCGCCTTCTTCATAAATATTTTGAAGGTGTTTAGATATAGTGGGAACATTAACTCCAAATAATTCACTCATAGCCTTCTGGGTAAGCCAAAAGGATTCATTATAATATATTACTGAGACATTTACATTACCATCATCAGTCTGGTAAAGGACTACTTCCTTAGCCGGTGAATCAGGCAATATAGCTTGTACATCATCAGAATTTGAAGAATTAACAGATTGTGTGCTGTTGTGATTTTTATTGCGTAACAGCATAGCTTGTAATTGATCGTTTAAATCATTCATATAAAAGCTCCTTTTTATTTCGAAAATATGATGGTATTATAATGTGTTGTTGAGGTCAACAATACATAATTTAAATGTTATTTCATGTAGCCATTTTGCCAACGTTGGCAAAATGGTAACAACCACATAGGTTTGCATATTATTATCAATTTCGTAAGGTCATGAAATTGACAAAAAATTGCAAGTGTCATATAATACACTTAACAAGGCAGTCGGTAGGTGAGTGCACATCACCTGATCCGGCAAAATAAGTTAATAAGTTATATAAGAATAGCCGTTCCTTACTTTTCCAGAGACAGGACGGCTATTTCTTATGTTTTCTGTGAGTATCTATGTAGGTCAGTATCGCTATCAGCATGATAACGAAAGTAAATAAGTCATTCCAAGAAACCATAATGATCATCCTTTCCGCAGGCTCGGATCAGATGAGAGCACGTCCCCCAACTACATTATTAAGGGTATTATATTAAATTGATTGTCTGGACTGTATACTCTTTGGAGTACAGGTTACATCGCTTAGTGTTGGCAGCACAAAAGCAATATATTTTAGTAGCATTTCTTACAAGGAACTTTTCCCATGTTTTCTGCTTCTTCAACAGTTACCTGATAAGCATTTTTCATATTACTGCAGTCTGAACGTCTGTGATATTTCTTTCCTGTGCCATTGACCCATACCATGTCTTGTTGTTCCTGATCGGAGTTGTCTGATACGGCAGCAGAATCAGAGTCATCAGATTCTGCATAATCAGTAGTTGAACTTGAATCCGAATCGGAGGTATATGATTCTTCACTTTGAGAATCAGAGACATCTGCATCAGTGTAAGTATCTTCGGACTGGTTATCTGTGGTATTGTCCGATTCTACTTGGGAGTCAGAGTTATCGGCAGAAACTTCAGTAGAGGAGTTGTCATTGTTTTCCTGAACTTCAGAACTTTCTGTTTCAGTTTCGGTAGATTTTTCGGATGCTATTTCAGTAGTGGAGGTTTCGGATGTTATCTCGGTAGCCGTTGTTTCCGATGGAACTTCGGTAGCAGCAGTTTCAGATTGTGGTTCAGTTGCAACTAACTCTGTGGCTTCTGTATGGGAAGCGATTTTATTGTTATCATTTGAGTCGTGTGGAATTAATATAAATATAGCAAATAAAATAAGAATACTTACTATAACAATGGTTGATGGTTTAAGTTTTTTCTTGCGTGACATATTATTATTGTGAATGATAACATGATCTGGGAGCTTTTGGTTGCATGATGCACAGAAAATAAAATCATTGGAATTACTGAATCCACAATTTGGGCATATAATATTATTCTGAGTGTTTGAATCGCTATGGTTAGGTGTTTGGACATTTTCTTTCATAAAAATTTCTCCTTATTGTGTGATTAGATTATTATACAGAGTGTTAACAAGGACTATATTCTTTTCGTCCATTAAGTTGTAATAAGGCTCAAAGGAAGAAAATAAATTATTATATCGGTTAAGTTTACCTTTATCTGTTTTGAGGGAAGCTGCATTTTGATATGTATCCGCAAAACTTCTTTCAATCATGTCGTGAATATATTGCTGTTTATTTGTTACAAAATTATCTTTCATAGTATATGGAGATTGAGGACAGTCGGCGCCGTCTATAGCTATTAATTCGTCAATTTTTGATTCAACGAGTGCGCATTGTTCAAAAAAGATGATTGGTTTGTTGGTTGTAGTAATAACATTCATGCAGTCATTAATAATTTTTATATTCAGTTCAGGTGTAACGATAGTTCCAATAGCCACAGATGGTGGAATACTGTTCTCTAATTTGGTTACATATTCATCGTAATTATTCATTTTCTTTTTATAATCAAAATATTTGTATAGACAATAAAGTCCACATATTATGAATATAATTCCATGCGATAAAATCTTAATTAATCCAACTAATAATGATAAAATGCAAGCAACTAAAAATATTATTTCACGATTATAGAGTGTATTATATGAAAGAATAGTTGGCTCAACCACTGTATATGATTTTGGAATAGGTGCAGGAGCTGTCGTAGCAGCAGTTGACTGTGGTTGAGTTGTTCTAGCTTTTTGGGGGTATGCTGTACGGGTTAATTTCCTTTTTGATGACTTTTTGCGTTTCTTTTTGCCGCCCAGTTTAGTTGTGTATGATATTCCAGTACCCGGTATAGAAACTCTCGTGTGAGCACCGCTTTTGGAATTGAATGAAATGCCGCCGCTCCGTCCGCCGATACTTATACCATGGCTTTTCTTACCGACATTGTATCGAACACCAGGAGCAATTTTGAAACTTTTTCTGAATCGTAATCCCATATGTAAAACCTCCTTAAAATTTTCTTCTCATTTCAACGACTTTACCAAGTATCTTTACTGGTGTAGTGTCTATTTCAGATTCAGTAAATCGCATAGGCTCATATACTGGATTCTGCGGGATAAGAGCAATTCCTTCTGCATATTTTTGTAGCCGCTTACAAGTTGCATCATGTCCATTGACTAAGGCAATTACAAGATCACCTGATTCAGCATCGTCTGTACGTTGAACTATAACAGTATCACCATCATACAGAGTTGGAATCATGGAATCACCTTTAATAAGTAAACCAAAGAATTCCCCTTTAGAAGCTAGTGAAGGGGAGATTTCTATTTGACCGATCACTTCCTCAACAGCCTCTTTTCCATATCCAGCAGCCACACGACCAAGTACTGGGATAGTGTAGCCGGATTCTATTGGCACAGTATCTATATTTAATTTCTTTTCTTCTATTAAATCAGACTTATTTATATTAAAGTAATCAGCCAAAGCTTGTACTTTTCCCATTCGAGGAATGGCTATTCCTTTGCACCAGGTATTAAAGGTTTGAGGAGATACGCCAATTGATTTGGCAATTTCAAGCTGTGTCTTTTCACTTTTTGCGATATAAGAATTAAGGTTTTCTGAAAAAATAGCTTTTTGCTTATCTTTAACCATTTTTATTTCCTCCTTATATGTTGATAATACAATTAAATTTTATCACAGTCAACAAAAAAACAAAATTAATTGGATTTTAGTATTGACATCAAATTTAATTTGATATATTATAAGGACAACAAAAGGAAAGGAGCGATAAGTAAGTGAGTAAGTTACAGATAAGTTTAGCCGCCGCTAGAGTAAATGCTGAAATGACGCAAACAGAGGCAGCAAAGGCAATGAGTGTATCAAAAAATACTTTGGTTAATTGGGAAAAGGGAACATCAAAACCCTCTATTACACAAGCGAAAGAATTGGCGGCGATATATAAAATACCATTAGATTATATTTTTTTTGCTGATTAAATCAAATTAAATTTGATTTAACGAAATAAAAAGGAAAAGATCATGTGGAAAATATTTTTTACTTACAGGGACAAGAGTAAATGCACTGTAAAAGGAAAAGGAATCATCACACCGGAGTTGGCGGTGAAATGCTTTTACCGGTACGGACTCCATGCTGTAGAGAGCATATATCAGCAGTACCCCAAGAAAGACCATGAGCCGGTACCACTGGAAGAGAAGATAAGAGAGCTTGGTGTAGATGCAACAGAAATGAAGACTGCAGTGCTGCAGGCGGAAACGTTGCTGGATAGGATGCAGGGGGAGGAGAGTAAGAAGAAAGTAGTGATAGTGGAGACAGAAAGAATTGTAAATCTGGAAGCTTTTAAGAAAAAAATTCTAGAAGCAAGGAATGATATCAGAACACTTGCAATAGCAATGGCTGGTGAAAATTTAAAGGCTTCACAATACTGTGTAGAGCAATTGGATTTGAAGTTACATGAATTGGAAGCCTTTGAATTCAATGTGGAACGATTAAGGATTACTGAAAATGATCGTTAATTTGATTTACCGAATACACAAGGGAGGAGAGTGAGAAGAAAGTGGGAGATCGAGGATCTATAGGAGGAAGTTTGGTAGTTAAAGAAGATGCGATTAGATTTAACGAGTTTTTACATGAAATAAGTGAGAAATATCATGTGGATAATGAAGAAATTCTTATAGGTATATCAGATATTCCTCCCAATGATCCGTGTTGCTTGGTGTATATCCAGTATACGCCGTTTCTTCAATATGAGTATTTCAGGAAGAATCTACAGGTAAATGGACGCTGGATATGTTGGAATAAGTTATCTCAGGGAATTGAATACATTAATGAGAGCTAAGGAGAGTATACAGCGGAGCGAGGAAAACAACAATACAACAGAGCAGAAAGGAGAAAGAGTGATTACAACAATAGCGGTAGTAATAGCTGTCATTTGCTTTATTAAATGGCTTGATAACAAATGGACAAAATTAGCCCTCATTTTATGGATTATAAAAAATACAAACACTCAACCAACCGAAGAGGAAATGATTGAGTGTAAGAAGTTTGTGTTAGAGCATACGTTAAATGATTTACATAATACCAAATTCTGATTTGATTAAGGCTGTAACAATATTAGAGGATATTTGAACTAAGGCATTTAACGATGATGTTCCGAGCTTTGAGGCTATATTCTTTGTTTTATTCCAAAAAGTATTCTCCCGGATATTGGAAAGAAATTCATGACCTTTAGGAGATAAATCGGCAATGGCTATGGAATCATCAAAATAGTTAACACCAACGATTAATCCGGACATTTCACATTGCCGGATATGATAACAGGTTTCAGCATTTGAGTAATTTGAAAATATAAACGAATCTTCATAATTGATTAGTATTTCATCATCAAACGTACTGTTCATCTCAACAAGCAGGAGAATGTCACGGATACAATCAAAATTAAGTTTCATGGTATGCACCTCCTTTTATTTACTCGGGCACGGTAATGCCCTGTAAGGAGAGTATACGACTGAAAGACAGAGAAAGGCAAGATTTAATACGCAAGAGAGGAGAGTGAGAAATGCTAAACATAATTCAAAATGATTTTGAAACAGCAAATACAACATATTTGGATGAGGATAAAGTCAATCTGGTTGTAGAAAGTGTAATTGAAACCATAAAAAAAGGACTCCCAGAGGAAGCCCAAACAGTAGAAGCACTTGAGTTTATAACAGATCGGATCAAAGAGAGAGTAAAAGAAAAACGAGTCGAGTTATAAGGGTTTTCAATTAAATGAGAAGTATGTTTATCCGCATAGAGAGGAGAGTGAGATAGTGAAGAAATTAAAGTCAATTTATATTGATACAGAAAAAGGTCTTGTAGTTATCAATGGAGAGCCTGTTGAAAGGGTAAGTCATTTATGTATTGAAGCAGATGGAAGAAAATGGAGCCTTGCAATTTCAAAAACTGAAAAATACGAAGCAAAAAAGCAAACTGATATCAAAGAATCAGTTGATAAGGTAATAGAATATGTTTCCAACAAAATATCGGCAGGTAAATGTGCACATGCTGAAGAGGCAAATATGATACAGGCTCTCGCAGAACTGATATCTGTAAGAGCCAAATTCAATTAGATTTTCATTTGTATACACGAATATACCTCCTTTTAAAATACTTGGACGCTGCAACGTCCTGTAAGGAGAGTATACGTCCATAAAAATAGAAAAGCAATAAAAACTATACAAGAAGACAAGTAGTAACAACATATATTTAACCGGAGGTGAAATATGACATACCGGATATTTGTACATACGCTGCCAGATGACAAGATACATAAGTTTGAAGATCTGACAGCACAGCAGAAAGCCACACTGGAACAGAATTTGATAGAACAGATGAAAAAGGTTCCATTGCGGCCGGCAGAGGAACAGACTGCGTAAGCAGTCTTGACAGGACAAGCATATAAGGGTTCCAGGCATAATGGAGTGTCGCACAAGCACTAGCAGATACGAATAAACTTCCCCATAAACATTAGACAATACTCCTATAAATATAAAAAATAAATTTTTCGCGGCACTCCATTATGCCTGGAAACAAAGAGAGGACCAGACAATGAAAAGTACAAAAAGCACAAGAGGAGAAAAGACAGTAGCGGCAAGTGTATTTCTTTCCCTACTGTTTGCGACAGGATTAGACGCAGATAATGAGACAAGCTGTATGGTAGCACTTGTCGGAGCAATAGTGTGTCTGATCATAACCGGGTTTGGAATGTGGCTCATGTGGTTAGATGCCGGGAGAGCAGAAAGCAGACGCCGGGTAGAAGAGATGAGGAGAATATCGAAGATTGACTATGAGGATAGACAAAACACACGAACCGGTTAAACGGATGACTGTTGATCAGTATGTTGCGGAGCGGAAAAAACTTAAAAAGGCAAGAGGATTTTCCACAGTACTGCAGCAGGAAATGAAAAAACTAATGAACGGCAAAAGCCAGTAAAAAGGCTGGTTTCAAGCCGTTTCAAAAAACAATCTAAAGTATTAATTTTAGGACAGACTATGGCATACACACAATATACATTTGACCTTGGAGAGTATACAGCCTACGAGATAAAGTTTGTAGGACGTAATGGAGCCAAGGGAGAGAAAAGAGCAAAGAGGGATAAAGCTACACCAGAACAGGTAAAGAGACAGAACCAGTGGCTGAAAGAGAAAAAAATCAAATATGTTATCATAGCAAACTTCAATACCGGGGATTCATGGACAACCCTTAAATATCCAAGGGGAACACGGCCGGATGCCGACAGGATGAGAAAAGACTGGAAGAATTTCACTAAGGAACTTAGAAAGGTATACAAGAAAGCCGGGATTGTCTGTAAATGGATAAAGCGTATGGAAATCGGAAAGTTCGGAGGTCCGCATATACATATGCTGATAAGTCACATTGACAATATAGACCTTGTGATAAAAGAAGCATGGCATAAGACAATAGCAGATCTGATCGTAAAAGGCCGTAACTATGTGAATATAGCTCCGTTCGATATGGATGGAGCAGAGGATGTTGCGAAGTATCTTGCAGCAGAACCGGAGAAGAAAGGACTGGAAGGTCAGTATAACCTGTTCGGAGAGGAAGAACAGAAAACGTTCAGCCGTGTTGATACAAGCAGGAACTTAAAAAGACCGGAAGCCGAGAAGAAAACATATAGTCACTGGACAGTAGCAAGAATATGGAGAGACGGATTAAAGCCGAGTAAAGGAAATTACATAATTCCTGATTCCGTAAAAGTGGGAATAAATAAAGTGACAGGCTATTCGTATATTTATTACATGGAAAAGCGTCTTGATTCAAAGTCAAAAGCCCCCGGAGAGCGCATAAAGACAGTATGGGAGGACGATTTTACATGAAATGCATAAATATACACATAAAATCCCTGGGAAGCACCTCTTTGAAATTGCTGTAAGCCGCATTTTTACAATATGGGAGTGACAATTTGATGAAGCATGTAAGAATATACATTTACACGTCCATACGGACAATGAAGAAAAATAGTGGTGCAGCAGGCTATGTCTTATCCTACACAACAAAAAACAATCTCGAAGCGACTTTGAGCAATATAGAGTACCTTGAGGATATGTCAGTTTACGATTCAGAGATTGAAATACTCTACAGAGCGTTGAAAAGACTGAACACAAAAAGCCTTATTGTGGATATATACGCAGAATCAAAGTATTTAGAGTCATCAATAAATTACTGGCTGGATAAATGGGAGATATCCGGGTGGGTAAATGCCAAAGGAGAGCCGGTGAGGCATGCAGATGAGTGGCAGAGGATACTCGAATTACTCGAAGGAGACGAGTTTTACATACATAATGGACACAACGAATATAGTAACTGGCTTAAAGACCAGTGTGAAAAGAAAGGACCAGACGAAAAATGAGTGAAGAATTAACAATGCTGCCAGTAGCGGACATATATCCGCACCCAGACAATCCAAGAAAAGATGTAGGCGATGTAACCGAATTAGCAGACTTAACTAAACAGAAAGAGGAATTGTCATGACTATAGAGGATTTGTGGAAAATATATCAGAAACGAAGAAAAAAATATAACTTAAACCTCCGTTACAGAGAAGACCGACATGGTTGCAATATAAAGATCACACAGCGAAGAGGAACCACAGAACGCTTAGTGGTAAGTCGTGAGTCAGATGATAGAGAACAATGCAAAGAAAGAGCGGCAGCAGACCTGCTCTTTCTGTTCCCGGAGGTGTGAAATGGCGAAGTATACTAAACTGCTAGAATTTTCCCAAAAGGAGCGGCTAAAGATAAAGGAACGTGACAATTACCAGTGTATATTCTGCCAGATCGGTTATATGATGCCGTCGGCAGCAGTCTATGAGATGGAAATACAGGATATCATGCATTACATACCCAGATCAAAAAATGGACTGGGAATCGAACAGAATGGCGCAGTAGGCTGCAGGTACCATCACCATATGCTGGACAATGGAAATCAGGGTGTCAGAAAAGAAATGCTTCAGATGTTCCGGGATTATCTGGAGGTATTTTATCCGGATTTTCCGGATACGGATCGCAAATATGACAAGTGGAGGTTTTTAAAAGTATGAGAGAGACGGATACTGCGTCTCCTGCTTTAAAGCTGGAGGATGTCAGGGCAGCAACGATCAGATGGCTGGCCGGAAAGAAAAGGGTAAGAGTTGACTGGCGGAAGATATTGATCAACATGAAAAGCCGACCGGTAGGAAATGATGAAGATGGTTTGAAGACCGAAGATGTAGAAATAATAAAGGTTATGAGATATTTCACACTGGTAAAAAGTGGCAGCAGTCTATCATGTATACTGCATCAGGATATGTATTTCATAGCCGGGATAGGAGAGAGCGGATGTTTGTAAATATACCAAAGTTAGAAAAAATATTAAAAGCAGAGTATAGCGCATTTGGTGTAAGCTTCGGTAAAACAGAAAAAGGAATGTACCTCATGAATGGTACTGGATGGATAATCGAGGCGGATGAGGAGTGTGTCACAAAAGAATTTTTAGGAACAGTAATAAAGGCAATAGGTGCCCAGACATACAGGTGTGGATTTTGTAAATATCAAAAAGACACAGAACCCCAAAGAGAGCTTGAAAGGGAACCGGTATTGTGGAAGGATGCAGAATCGGCCACAGCGGTAATGATATCAAAAATCAAGATAGAGCAGCAGGATAAACTGTATTCAATCGTAAAGACACTGGGCGGTGCACAGATGTTGAGCGATATAAAGTATGCAATGATAGATTACAGTAAGATGAAATCAGATGAGGACGTTCCGGTGGGACCAGTAGTAAAAGATGACTGGATAATCTGGTATAGCAATGCAATGGCAATTGGAATAAGATTTACGGATCCAATGTACAAGCCACAGCTGGAGACACTAAGACTGTTGTCCGGAGTAGATTTTAACTGGAGGGAGATACCGGTATATCAGATTCAAAGATAGGTTGAAACACCTGCGAAAGCGAAAGAAACCGGGCATGCGGATTAAGATATACCACAAATTGATTTGTAAGCCATGACAGGAGGGAGCTTTACCCAGCTCCCTTTAACCATTTTAGCAATGAGAAAGGAAAAAAACATGAAGAAATTATTTGTAAGTGTACCAATGAAAGGCAGAACAGAGGAAGAAATCAAAGCAAGTATTCAGAAAATGAAAAAGATTGCAGAGATATACGAAGGAGAAGAACTGGAACTGATTGACAGCTACATAGAAGATAATCCACCACAAAACAATAATGAGGCTGTGTGGTATCTTGGCGAAAGCCTAAAGAAACTAGCACAGGCAGATGTATTTGTGGGGATTGATGATGTATGGGATTGGAGTGGATGTTATATCGAAAGTGAGGTAGCAGCTAGATATGAAATAAAAAAATATTCAATACCTGCAGAGTACGCAATTGAAAATTACAATGAGCTTGTAAATAAATTAAATCAGGTATCATGTGACGAAATATCAGAAACGTAAAATTAAAAACAAGTTATAAAAAGTCCAGCCACCTTAACAGATGGCTGGATAAAAGATTAATGAGTACGGACAACGGAAGAATCCAGTAATGAGCGTAGAGCATCCTGAAGGACTTGAGAACAGTTAATGCCACGTTTATCTGCAAGCTGAACCATCCAGTTAGGTAGAGATACATTTTTCCTCACAGCACGGGTATCAGTCTTAGCACGGTAATCAATTGTATCAGCAGAAATCAAAGAACAGATTGTTCCTGGTTCGGTAACAAGTTCATCCTGCGGTGTAGGTGGAACAATTGGCTCTCCTTCATCTTCGGCAACAACAAGCCATGCACTCATAGCATCTGTAATCTGTTCGATAGCATCAGAAAGGCTTGAGCCGGTAGTAATACATCCGGGTAGATCAGGTACTTTAGCATAGTATCCGGAACCATCTTCGATTGGTGTAAATAAAGCTGTGTAAATATATTGCATAATAACCTCCTTGATAGTAGACAGGAAACAAATCAATGTTTCCTGTCAATGTGAGCTTCTTTGAAAATGTACTTCATGTCGTTTTCGTTGAAGTCATGTCGTTTGACTGGTATTGTGCTGTGAGTCTGTTGGTTGTAGTAAATATCATGGTTAGCACCATGACGCTTTAACACGTAGCCAGAAGAAGCAAGTTGTTTAATCGTTTGTTGTCTTGGATTCATTTTTCCCTCCCATAATTATATTATACACAAAATTACACAAAAGTCAATAAAAAATACACAAAATTACACAAAAAAGGAAAACATAGGACAATGGAAGTAAAAGACATATGGAAATTCAAAGATGGTGCAGCAGTGTACGGCTACTGTGAATGTGGGAGGGAGGTAGAATACACGAAAGATTATAAATGTCCTTGTTGTGGAACTATGCTTGAATGGAAGAAAATTAAAGATATAAAAAGAATATATTGACATATCGTACACCGTATAGCATTATATATACATAAGGAGGTGAAATACAGGTGAGTAAGAAAAAAGAGAGCCGGATAAAACTTATAGCTCATCTGATACGATATGAAAAGAGAAAGATTAAGTGGGATATTTTTACTGACAGCATTTATCATCTTTCTTGCATCAAATAGAAATATGTACTCATCTATATTGTTAATGTGTGCAGCAGTCTATAGGATAATAGATATTATGGAACACAGCCTGCAAATAAAAAGTCAAGGCTAAAATGAAAGAACTTTGAAAATTTTATA
>OLPC01000139.1_pt1 | contig 73874 bp, 65 predicted proteins | sample 1672341 | NCBI WGS metagenome assembly OLPC01 (sample SAMEA3136673, study PRJEB25190) | human gut metagenome | reverse complement strand
CGGGCCCCCGTCAATTCCTTTGAGTTTCAACCTTGCGGTCGTACTCCCCAGGTGGGATACTTATTGTGTTAACTGCGGCACAGAAGGGGTCGATACCTCCTACACCTAGTATCCATCGTTTACGGTGTGGACTACCAGGGTATCTAATCCTGTTTGCTCCCCACACTTTCGCGCCTCAGCGTCAGTTGTCGTCCAGAAAGCCGCCTTCGCCACTGGTGTTCCTCCTAATATCTACGCATTTCACCGCTACACTAGGAATTCCGCTTTCCTCTCCGATACTCAAGGCTGTCAGTTTCAATCGCAGCCCCGGGGTTAAGCCCCGGTATTTCACGACTGACTTGACAGTCCGCCTACGCGCCCTTTACACCCAGTAAATCCGGACAACGCTTGTCACCTACGTATTACCGCGGCTGCTGGCACGTAGTTAGCCGTGACTTTCTCACAAGGTACCGTCACTGTCTTCTTCCCTTGCGACAACAGTTTACAATCCGAAGACCTTCTTCCTGCACGCGGCGTTGCTGCGTCAGGGTTGCCCCCATTGCGCAATATTCCCCACTGCTGCCTCCCGTAGGAGTCTGGGCCGTGTCTCAGTCCCAATGCGGCCGATCAACCTCTCAGTTCGGCTACAGATCGTTGACTTGGTGAGCCGTTACCTCACCAACTATCTAATCTGACGCGAGTCCATCCATAAGCGATAAATCTTTCATAATCAAGTCATGCAACTTAACTACAATATGCGGTATTAGTCCACGTTTCCATGGATTATCCCCCTCTTATGGGCAGGTTACTCACGCGTTACTCGCCCGTCCGCCACTTTCCTCTTTGAACGTCACTCCGAAAAGATCTGTTCAAAGATTCTCGTTCGACTTGCATGTGTTAGGCACGCCGCCAGCGTTCGTCCTGAGCCAGGATCAAACTCTCGTTTAAATGGTTATATTTAAGCTTTCGCTCTTATATACTCGATTGTTTGTTAGCTCTAATTACTAACTGACTTCTCTTCGTAATTTTTATCCGAATTTCTGTCATAAAAAACTCAATAGTTTTACATTTGCAAAGCAAATGTTTGACATAAAACCTGCACTATTTATCTTTCAATGTACATGCTCTCTTGCGACAGCTTGTTTATTCTATCACATTGTTTTCAGTTTGTCAAGACTTTTTTAAAAGTTTTTTGAAAAAGTTTTTAACTTCTTCTCAACCCCGAACACTTCTCTTCCCGTGTCCTTTAGTCCTCTCAACTGACGACTTGATTATTATACACTCTATTACCCCTTTTGTCAACACTTTTTTTCATTTTTTTTGAACTTTTTTTCATTGTACTATATATTGTGGATTATTTTTTGTCATATATACTATTCATGCTATAAAAGCAAAAAAATATGCCGACTTCCGTCGGCATATTTCATATTAATCTTGTTTTTCTTCTTTTTTCTTTTCTTTGAAAACCATCTTAAGCAAATCAATACCGATTATCATATTTTCGGTAAACGGATTAATTACAACCGCCTCAACAGGATTCTTTTCATCATACACTACTGTAACGCATTGCTCAAAGTTAAGTTTCAATAATACACCCGACGGTGACTTTTGAACCATAGATTCTTCATCAGTAAATATAGGCAGAAATACTTTCTTATCACTACTTGTCAAAAATGCCGGATTAAATACAGTTCCCTCTTTCAATCTTACATTACCGTTTTCAAGTTTTTCAAACGGATCTTCCACATTACATACTGACGGAAGCAAAAACTTTCTGCCTGACAGCATTTTTAATACAGCAATCAAGTTCTGTTGATTTCTTTCTTGTTTAAATGCTTTCACCTTTGATTTAAAAACTTCATTTTCAAAAGCTATATCGTCTTTAGGTGCTTGTTGCGGTTGCTCTTCAGCTTTTTCTTCTTTGTTGCCACTCATTATTTCATCATAAGCCTTGGATATTTCGTCCTTTAGTTCATTATCCTCTTGAGTTGAAACTTTTTTCGTTTCTTCTTTTTTGTTCTTTTTAAATATTGCCATTTTTCAATCCTCACTATTTATCATATTACTTCTATTATACATATTAACAAATAGTTTGTCAATGACAAAAAAGTTTTACGCCTCCGGCATTACTATTGCGGCAATAATATAGGCAAGCACACCTGTACCGAATGCAAGACACGATAACAATACCACACCCAGTCTTACCAAAGTAGAATCAATATTGAAATATTCGGCAATACCGCCGCACACGCCACATATTTTTCTGTCAGTTGAACTTCTAAACAGTTTCTTCATTATAATCACCCTCCATATTATCTATTCCGAATTCTTTAAAGAAATCATTTATATCATCATTATAATCATCGTACATATTATTCGGCTCTATTCTTGTTTCGACGTTAATTCCAATTCCGCGAAGTGCTTTTTCAACATCAGCGCCCATCACAACACCGCTTGCACACAAAGCAATTCCGAGTGCAACCGACACAGCACAGATAATAAGTACAACTTTTGTTATAGTCTTTCTCATTTTATCCTCCTTATCCATCACGCTTTTTTATTAAAAAGTCTTGAGCCTAAAGCAACGATTTTTCTGATTATCCAAGGGAACAGTTTTATGCATACAACCACAGTCGCCCAAGCCATAAACAATCCCAAACCGAAGAATATACATCCAACACCTATTTGCATAACCATATTCGCAAATTCCGCGTGAGCAAAAAAGCTTTTAAGTATCATTCCCGCACCGCCGAGCCACATTGAAACACCGCTGAAAAATGCAAACGGAAAAATACACAATATACCGAATATTATCGCTACCGCAAAAAATCCGACTGCTATTGCCAACGGTATAAGTATCGGCGACAATAATATAAGAATAATTATCAATGCCCATATTCCGACACCGTTTTTCTTTGGTGGTTTAATGTTTGCGTTGCTGTTCGCTACGTGCGTTCTGTAATAATTTTGTGCCGCATATTTAGGACTTCCGAATCTTTCAATCACTTTTTCGTCCGCCTCACTGCCGTTGAAATATGATTCAAAATATTTTTCGGCTTTTATTACTTCCTCATACGGCATAAATCCAAGTTCTTTTTTGATTTCGTCTAAAAATTCTTCCTTAGTCATTAAGCCTCATCCCTTTCATTAAATCCAATTTTGACGTTACCCATTCCGCATTTTACATTAATATTATGCAACGCGCCGATATTGTTATCCAATTTACTTCCTGCACCATGAATTTTCGTGCCGCCAATATCAACGCATCCCATACCTGCCGTTGCCGACATATTAAAGTTGTCTGCACTGTTTGTAAGCGTTAGAGTTACATTTCCCATTCCGCAGTCAACATTCACGTCACCGTTCATACTGCAACTGCCGACTATGTCACCCATTCCGCACTTCATATTCAAATGCTGAGAATACATATTTTTAATTTCACATTTTCCCATACCGACTTCAACTTTTGTATTATCGGCTGACAATCCCGACACAAGAATATTTCCGGCGGTTAATTTCATAACAGCTTTCTTTGCGTGAAATCCCTTTGGTATTATTATAGAAACAACTCCGTTTTCATTATTTCCGATAGTCTTTGAACCCTCAACTGTCCAAGTATTGTTTGCAATATAACTTTTAACCTTTACTTCACCGGCTGACATTGTATCAACAGCAAAGCTGTCTCCTGTTCTGAATTCAAAATTTCCTGCTTTCAAGTCAAGATATATGTTTTCAATATCGGAGCAAGTTTGAACTGTTGTATTTGAAACAGCAATTCGTTGATTGGTCTTGTTGCCGAGAAATTTTATAAGCAATACTATTACCACAACAAGAATTACAATTCCGGTTATCCCCGGAAGAGCGTTTCTTATCATATTTAATACAGGTACGCCAAACCCAACCGCCAATATACATACAAGCACTGTTTTCCAAGAAATTTGGTTATTGTGTTTTGCACTTTCATCATTAACGTTTTTTCTGTCGTAATACTCATTTTTAAACTCTTCCGCCACTTTATGCGGAGTACCCATTTCCGCAATCACTTTCTCTTCGTCATCTCCGGCGTCATTGATATATTCATCATAATAACGAATAGCGTCATCAAGCTCATCTTTCGGAAGAAAACTAAGCTCACGCCTTAACGCCGCAAGAAATTCCGTTTTATTCATCATCTATCACTCCCTCAAATATATTTGTTATAGTCGCTTTGTAGTTCTGCCATTCGTCACGGTACATATCAAGCTGTTTCCGACCTCTGTCTGTTATCTTGTAATAACGCCTGTTTCGTCCGGAATACTCTTTGTCATAAATTTCGAGACAATCGTCCTTTTGCAATCTGCGGAGAACAGGATATAAAGTAGATTCCGATACATCAAGTTCGTTTTTTAAAACTCTTGTTATTTCATATCCGTAAGTGTCCTCTTTTTTCACTATTGCAAGTACGAGTGCGTCAAGCAGTGCCGCATTAATATTAAATATCATATATTCACCGCCTTTTATTGTTTTATTTATAATATGTTTTAATTTAATGATATTATATATCGTATAATATTATTTGTCAATAGTATATTATTTTTTTATTTATATATTGCAAACTTATTGAAAATTAGATATAATAGAAGTGTAAAATAAAAGAAAGAAGGTAAATTTCAAATGAAAATTGCTTTAATTAACGAAAATAGCCAAGCTGCAAAGAATGGCGTTATTGTTGAAACACTAAAGAAAGTTGTTGAACCGCTTGGTCACGAAGTATTTAACTACGGTATGTACTCAGCTGACGATGCAGAACAACTTACATATGTACAAATCGGTATTCTTGCCGCAATACTTCTAAACTCAGGTGCGGCTGACCTTGTTATCACAGGTTGCGGTACAGGCGAAGGTGCTTGCCTTGCTTGTAACGCATTCCCCGGTGTACTTTGCGGTCACGTTGTAGATCCGACAGACGCTTATCAGTTCACACAGGTTAATAACGGTAACTGTATCGCAATGCCTTTCGCAAAAGGCTGGGGTTGGGGTGCTGAGCTTAACCTACAATATGTGTTTGAAAAACTGTTCGTTGAAGAATGGGGCGGCGGTTATCCTAAAGAAAGAGCAGTTCCTGAACAGAGAAATGCTAAAATTCTTAACGAAGTTAAAAAGGTTACTCACAGAGACCTTCTTGATATTCTTCCTAACCTTGACCAAGACCTTGTTAAGGGTGCTGTTGCAGGTAAGCAATTCAAAGACTTGTTCTTCGCTAACTGCAAGTGCGATAAGATTGCCGAATACGTTAAGACAATCGTTGATTAATTTTGCTTTAAACAGGTGTGCAACGCATACCTGTTTTTTTGCGGATTTTTATATTGCCACCACTCCGTCACTTCGTGACACCTCTCCTCAAGGAGAGGCTTTCAAAAGGCTCCCATTGAGGGGAGCTGTCAACACAGTTGACTGAGGGGTGGCTCGACGTTCTTTCGGTTATCTCTCTTAACGACCAACGGTCGCCCCTACGTATTTTCTTCATACTGTCTAAAATAATACACATATGACTTCGTAAGCAGGGGCGGTCATTGGCCGCCCTCAAACTCACTTCGTACGGAACATAAAGGTGCTGTCCCCTGCTTTCAACTTTACCACACCAAAATACATACAAAAAAGCGGTCGTTTCCGACCGCTTAAATCACTTTGACAATCTATCAAATTCTTTAAAATAATCTCTCGTTTCTTTCGCGACAACACCGCTAAGTGCGATAAGCGCAATAACGTTTGGTATCGCCATAAGTCCGTTAAAAATATCTGCAATAGTCCAAACAGCCGCAACAGTAAGGTACGGACCGATGAACACTGCAAGTACATATATCCATCTGTAAACCTTAACAACAGTTTTATTTCTGTTTGATAGGTATTCAAGACAACGTTCGCTGTAATAGTCCCAACCAAGAATTGTTGTAAATGCAAAGAATGCAAGACAAATCATAAGAACAAATGATGACACAACTGATGGGAACGGAAGACCGCTTTGGAATGCTTCTGTCGTTATCGCAACACCCTTTAAGTCAGGATTTGCCCATGAACCCGCAATTACGATTGCAAGACCTGTCATTGTACAAATAACGATAGTATCAATAAATGTACCTGTCATCGAAACAAGACCTTGACGAACTGTATCCTTAGTTTTTGCCGCAGCTGCCGCAATCGGAGCAGAACCAAGACCTGCCTCGTTCGAGAATATACCTCTTGCAACACCGTTTTGCATTGCCGCCATCATTGCACCAAGTACACCTCCGGCAACCGCTCTGATTCCCTGTATGCCGTCACCGTATCCAAACGCACCTTGAACAATTTGCACAATCGCATTAGGAATTTTTGTAACATTGCAAAGTAACAACAACACAGCAAATAAAACATAAAGCACTGCCATAAACGGTACAACAACTTGTGATACATTGGCAATTCTCTTGATACCGCCAATAATAACAAGTGCCGTACATACCGTTACAATAAGACCGGCAATTACAACCACCCAAGAAATATCTCTGCCGAACAAATGAATTGCCCAGCTTGTATTCGGGTCAAAGAAATTAGTAACCGCACTTGCGATACCGTTTACCTGTGTAAAAGTACCTATACCCATAAGACCTACACAAACACCGAAAAACGCAAAAATCTTTGCAAGCCACTTCCACTTTTTACCCATACCGTTTTCTATGTAATAGAAAGGTCCGCCAAGAACGTGACCTTCTTCATCTATAGTACGATACTTAATAGCCAAGAAACCCTCGGTATACTTTGTAGCCATTCCGAAAAATGCCGCTACAATCATCCAGAACAACGCACCCGGACCACCAGCCGCAAGAGCAGTTGCAACACCGACAATATTACCTGTTCCGATAGTCGCCGAAAGTGCCGTACACAAAGCACCGAAACTTGTAACTTCGCCTTCTCCGCCTTCTTCGTTTTTAACCATAAACTTCAAAGCCTTACCGAGGTGTCTTACCTGCAATCCTCTTACTCTGATTGTAAGATAAATACCTGTAAGAATTATCAATACAATAAGTGGAACTCCCCATACAAATCCTTCGATTTGTTTCAAAATCTCGCCGAACGTCTTAAAACCTTCACCTGTCATTTTCCTTATCAATCCTTCCTTTTTACAAAAATACAATAAAATTTTATCACATATCGCAAAGATTGTCAATTAACGATATTTCAAAACATTTAAACACATTTTATGCAACTTTAACGTAATAAAGTACAAAACAAAAACAGTATCTTTAAGAAAAGATACTGTTTTTAAATCATTTCTATGAAAAACTGTCCGAAAGACAATTATTCATACGGGTCTTGGACCGTATTAGTTGTTTTGTTTTGCGAAACATTCACTGCAATATACAGGCTTGTCGTTTCTCGGTTCAAACGGAACTTTGTCAACCTTACCGCAAGATGCACAAACTATTTCATACATCTCCTTGTTTTGACGCATACTGTTCTTTCTTGCCTGACGACATTCCTTACAACGCTGAGGTTCATTTTCAAAACCCTTTTCAGCGTAAAATTCCTGTTCACCGGCTGAGAATGTAAATTCCTTACCGCAATCCTTACATACTAATGTCTTGTCTTCGTACATTGTTTTTACCTCACTTTGGTTATTTGTTTGTTTTCTGCCTTCAATAATTCCCCTCGTTGCCCTCACGCAAAGCGCTTTCAAGTTTTTTCTTAATACGTTGGACGGCATTGTCAACCGCTTTCGTATCTTTCCCCAACTTTTCCGCAATTTCCTGATAGGAAAGCCCCTCAAGATAATATACAAGCACTTCTGTTTCAAGCTTGCTGAGTACTTTATTGATTTTATACTCCATACCATCCATATTCTCTCGATCAATCAATATGGCCTCAGGGTCTTGAAGCTCACTGAACGCTATGATGTCAAGCAAGGTTGTATCGCTGTCATCGTCATAAGTATTCTTATCAAGTGATACATAAGAATTTAAGGGAAGGTGTTTTTTTCTCGACGCCGCTTTAACGGCAGTTATAATGTGCCTTGTCACGCATACTCCTGCAAAGACTTTAAAAAACGGAAATCTGTCGCCGTCAAAATCCATAACGGCTTTGTACAGTCCTATAAGTCCCTCCTGAATAATATCGTCATCATCGGCACCGGCAAGAAAATAAGGTTTTGATTTTGCATAAACAAGATTTTTATATCTCGACAATATCGCCTCCAAAGCCTCGTTATCACCGTTTTGAGCGGCTTTAACAAGTTCTTCGTCCGATAACGTCTTTAGATTTTTTCTTTCCGTTTCCAATACCGTCACCTATTCTTCCCTCTGATATAAGTACAAACCGTAGTATATCATTTTAATTCCAAAAAGTCAAGGAATATTTGTAAAACCTGCAAAAATATTTTATTTCTAATTTATAATTATACAACACTTTTCACAATGCGACATTTTATTTCAAAAGTGAACAAAAAAATGACTGCCGATAAACCGACAGTCATTTTCGTTAGCAGTACATATCCTTGTATGCCGCAATACAATTCTTAATAACTTCTTTTGCCTCGTCCGGACCAAGCACCTCATTTACAACAGTTTCCTTACCCTCAAGAGATTTATACACTCTGAAGAAGTGAGAAATTTCACTGAAAGTATGTTGAGGTAATTGGTTAATATCCTTAAATTCCGCATATGACGGGTCATTAAACGGAATTGCAATTATCTTTTCATCGACTTGGTCATCATCAATCATTTTCATAACACCAATCGGATAACATTCAACAAGCGTCATCGGAACTATTGATTCCTGACAAAGTACAAGAACGTCAAGCGGGTCATTATCCGCCGCATACGTTCTCGGAATAAATCCGTAGTTTGCAGGATAGTGAGTTGATGTGTAAAGTACGCGGTCAAGACGCAAAAGTCCTGTTTCCTTATCCATTTCATACTTGTTTTTAACGCCTTTCGGAATTTCGATTACCGCCATAAATTTTTCAGGCGAAATTCTTCTTGGGTTAATATCGTGCCAAATGTTAGACATACCTTATCTCTCCTTTTTATCATTTTTTAGACTGTATTATAACAGTTTTTGTTTCTTGGTCCCATTCAACGGTACAATCAAGCGATTCGCTTACCGCTCTTAAAGGTACCATTGTTTTATCATTCATAAGTTGCGCAGGCTCGTTAAGTTCCGGTTGTTTTTCGCCGTTCACATAAAATTCCTTGCTGTTTATTGTCATTGTTATAGTTTTATCTGCCGTTTTTGCAATGATTTGTTGCACACCGTTTTCATCAACCCATTCAACTTCTGCATTCAACGCCTCAAAAATCGTACGCATAGGCACAAGTGTAGAGTCATTTTTTATAACAGGGTCTTGCGTCGGGAACTGCAAAGTCTGACCGTCAAGAACTACAGTCACAATATCAGGCTTTTTGCTAAGCTCGCTCAAACTGCTGTAATCTTCAAACAGCACAACAGGCTTTTCGTCAAATCTTATACCCTTTGCACGAATATAAGTTTTCTGACTTGCATTGCTTTCAATATGAGAAATTCTGAAATCATCTTGATCCTTTAAATTATCTCTGTTTGAAATTTGATTTTGAGTTAAATTATCCGTATTGTTTTTATCGTCACCAAACCACATTCTATCATATGACGCAACGAATGCATCCGGAATATTGCTTTCTGTCAAAGCCGCTCTTGCCGCCGCAACCGAATCCTTATAATTATCAGGATTCATAACAGTCTGCAATCCCTCACCCAACGTATATGAATAATATGTTTTACCGTTTGCCCAAACATTTTCTTCACGGCCGTCCTCATTTACAGTCTTTTCGATTTTTACTTTCGGCTGTAATTCGTCCGTATCGGGATCAAGCATATACATTTGAAGAAGATATGTCGTATCAACACTGCTGAACGTTTCAACACCTATATATTTCTTATTTCCGACAGGGATAGTAAAAACGTTTGCATAAGAATTACCGTAATTTGCAATTAAATCGGTATCTATCGAGCCAAGGAACGTAACACCGTTTTCGCTGCCTTGATAAACCGATACACCGCTGCTCTCAACAGTAATAAGTTCATTGTCAAAGTCCATATCTATATCATCGTAAAATGCAGAGATAAGTCCCGAAAAATAATTATTTACATTGTCATATTCATTTTCGTGACCGGCAAATGACGCCGCAAAATCACAATAACCGACCTGAGGGCCAATCACTGTCGAAATAAACTTATTATAAGCATATATGTTATCTTTTGCAAATGCACTTGTGCCTAAAAGCATTGCACCTGCAAGTACCGCACTGACCGTTTTTTTTAATTTCATAATTAAACTACCCCTTCTTCGGGACATTTATCACAATCCCGACTTTAAATCTTTTATTTTTGCACGAAGATTATTAATTCTTTCTTCTACACTCTCACCGGTTGCAATAGACTTAACGATTGCACTGCCGACAATAGCACCGTCGAAATATTTTGTAAGTTCCTTAACCTGCTCGCCGTTTGAAACACCAAATCCCACGCAAGCCGGAACGTCAGTATATTTCTTTATTGTTCCCACAAATTCATCAAAATTTGTGACAAATGATGATTTCTCACCCGTAACGCCGAGTGAAGAAATACAATACAAAAATCCTTTTGCGTCTTTCGCAATATTTTTAATTCTGTCTTTTGAAGTCGGTGATACAAGGCTTATCTGATATACACCGTATTTTTCGGTATATTCCTTGATTTCATCACTTTCTTCATAAGGCAAATCGGGAATAATAAGTCCGTCGACGCCTGTTTCCTGACAACATTTAAAGAATTTTTCAATTCCGTATTGTACCATTACATTATAGTAAAGCAAAAATACCATAGGTACTTCCACATTATTTCTGATTTTTCGGACAAGTTCAAACACCTTGAAAATATCCACACCTTGCGCCAAAGCTCTTTCATCGGCACGCTGAATTACAGGACCGTCCGCCGCAGGATCCGAAAAAGGTACGCCCAATTCAATAAGGTCAACGCCCTCCTCCTGCATTGTGTATATAGCCTTTTCACTCACTTCCATATTAGGGTCGCCTACCGTCAAAAATGTAATAAGTGCCTTTCTGCCATCTGCTTTCACCTTAGCAAACCTCTCGTCTATTCTATTCATTCTCATAACTCCTCACTGTCTCTATAAATTTCTTTATCTTCTGTTCATCTTTAAAACCGTCCGTTTCAACCGAAGAAGAAATATCCACTCCGACAGGCTTAAAAATATTAATACCCTCTATAACATTTTCGGTTTTAATTCCTCCGGCAAGCATAATCGGCTTATCGGTCTTTATACTACCGCCGCCGTGCCAGTCAAAAGTTTGACCGCTGCCACCGTACTCTTTATCAGTATACTTGTCTAAAAGCAGTCTGTCAACCCCTTTTACATCATAAATATCTTCTCCGTCACGCACTCTTACGGCTTTCCAAATTTCACATTTGCAGTCAAGGTTTGAAATATACTCATCGTTTTCATCTCCGTGAAGCTGAACAACGTCAAGCTTTGCTACCTGTACCGCCTCATTTATCTTTTCATACGTTGCATTGACGAACACACCGACTTTTTTTATATCCTTATCAAGATTTTTCGTGATTTCAGCGACCGTTTCGGGTGTGACTTCACGTTTGCTCTTTGCGAATATAAAACCGATGTAATCGGGTTTGTACTTATTAATTATATCTATATCTTCCTTACGGCGAATACCGCATATTTTAATTTCCATATCTCAAATTATCAACAGCTTTTTTTATATCCTTTTCACGCATAAACGCCTCACCGATAAGTGCGGCGTCAAACTTTAATCCTCTCAGATATTCAAAATCACTGTGTTTCCTTATCGCACTTTCCGCAACCTTTACTTTACCGGCCGGTATCAGCGGTAAAAGTCTTTCGCACGTCGTTATATCCTCGTCAAACGTCTGAAGATTTCTGTTGTTTACGCCTATTATCCTGCCGTATTCAACCGCTCTTTTGACTTCTTCTTCGTTGTGCGTTTCAACAAGCACATCAAGTCCGATACTGTCTGCCAAAGCGTGAAACTTCTTGTATTCCGCGTCGGTAAGTGCCGCCATTATAAGCAAAATTGCGTCCGCACCGTACAGTTTAGCCTCATATATCTGATACTCGTCAACCGTAAAATCCTTGCGAAGTACGGGAATGCTGAATTTACTTTTAATATCCTTAACAAATTCTATATTGCCTTTAAAATATTCCGGTTCGGTAAGTACCGACATTGCTTGAATATTGCATTTGTCATATTCTTCGGCAATCTTCATATGGTCAAAATCTCCGCGTATAAGTCCCTTTGACGGCGATGCTTTTTTTATTTCCGCAATAATTGAAACATCGTCAATCGACACAAGTCCGTTTTTGAAATTCAGTGCTTTAAGTTCCGCTTTATCCAAAGCCTTTAAAAGCCCGCTTGGGCTTAAATTTTCTTTCGCCTTCGCTACTCTGATTTTCGTAGATGCAATAATTTTATCAAGTATCATATCAAATTCCGCAGCCTTTCTTCTTAATTAAATTTCTTAGTTTCAGCCACAAATTCGTTTACTTTATCCATAACATTACCGCTGTCAATAGTCTGTTTTGCGATTTCGACAGCCTCTTTGTATGAATCTGCTTTACCGCCGATATATATACCTGCCGCACTGTTAAGAACGATAATATCGCGTCTTGAACTCTTTTCGCCGTTAAAAATACTTTTTGCGATTTCGGCATTTTCCTTACCGTCACCGCCGGTAATATCGCTTGCAGCCGCATATTCGATACCGTAATCGTGTGGATCGATTTCATACACGACAATCTTACCGTCAATAATTTCGTTTACCAATGTTTTACCCGTAACCGTAATTTCGTCCATACCGTCACTGCCGCAAACGATCATAGCGCGTTTAACGCCCATTTCACTCATTACCTTAGCAAAAACGCTGACTTTTTCAGGTGAGAAAACACCTATAACCTGTCTTGATGCATTTGACGGATTTGAAAGCGGTCCAAGCATATTGAATATAGTTCTGATACCGATTTGTTTTCTGATAGGTCCTACATTTTTCATTGCCTTATGGAACTTCATAGCATTCATAAAGCCCATACCTGTTTCATTTATACATTGCTCAACCTGTTTCGGCTCAAGCATAATGTTTGCACCGAGTGCCTCAAGCAAATCGGACGCACCGCTCTTTGAAGATGCGGCTCTGTTTCCGTGCTTTGCCACAGTCACACCTGCCGCCGCACAAACAAACATTGATGTTGTCGATATGTTAAACGAATTAGCACCGTCACCGCCCGTTCCGACAAAGTCTATGTACTCATCAGTATCAAGCTTGACGCTGCCGCCCTTTGACTTCATCATTTCCGTACAACCGACAATCTCGTCTACCGTTTCGCCTTTCATGCGAAGTGCCGTCAAAAATGCCGACACCAACACCGGTGACGCTGTACCCTCAAGCATCATATCCATTGCTTTTGCAGCCTCTTCACGCGTAAGATTTTGTCCTTCTGTTACTTTTTTTAATAGTTCTTTCATAATTATAGTCCTCCTCTAATCTCAGGCAAAATGTAAAAGAAAAGCCCGTTTTTGACCAAAACGAGCGTAATATCCCTATAGAATATAAAACATCTTTTTAATTTTGCTCATCTCGTCTAATCTAAATTTATTATAGCATAGCATAACAAAAAATGCAATACCGGAAAATCGAATTTTCTACATTATTTTTTTCAAATTTCCCTTGTAATATTTGTTTAAATATTGTATAATAAATGTATCAATGAAACAGGGGTGAAAAACTTAATGAAAAGTTTCGATATAAAAACAAAAATTTATTTCGGTGACAATGCACTTGACAGACTTGCAGACCTTCCTTATAAGAAAGCGCTTATCATCACAGACCCGTTTGTTGTAAAGAGCGGTATGCTACAGATGATTACATATCGTTTAAACGACGGTTATACTGAATTTGACGTATTTTCAGACGTTGTTCCGGACCCACCGATTGAAAAAATTTCTCTTGGTGTTAAGGCAATGCTTGACTATGATCCTGACGTTGTTATCGCAATCGGCGGCGGCAGTGCCATTGACAGCGCAAAATCAATTCGTGAATTTGCAACAAGAGCATCTCAAAAAGAAGTTGCACTTATCGCTATTCCTACAACTTCCGGTACAGGCAGTGAAGTTACAAGTTTTGCCGTTGTATCTGATCCGGCAAATGATATAAAATATCCGCTTGTATCAGACAGTATGTTGCCGACAGAGGCTATTTTGGACGCCGACCTTGTAAAGAGTGTTCCGGCAAACATAACAGCCGACACAGGTATGGATGTACTTACTCACGCAATTGAAGCCTATGTAAGTATCAACAACAACGAATTTTCAGCCGCACTTGCAGAAAAGTCAATCGAGATATGCGGTACTTTTCTACTTCGTTCATATCTTGACAATAACGATACACACGCAAGAAAGAAAATGCACGTTGCGTCATGTCTTGCAGGTCTTGCATTTAACAGTGCATCACTTGGTCTTAACCACGGTATTGCTCACGCAATCGGTGCTAAGTTCCACATTCCGCACGGCAGAGCCAATGCAATGTTACTTCCTCACGTTATCGAATACAACTCAGGAATTAACAAACATTCAAGAAGTCAAAGCCACTATCCTAAGTGCGTTGAAAAGTATGTAAACGTTGCTAAACTTCTTGGTGTAAATAACTTCAATGAAATCACAACAGTTCGCGCTCTTGTAAGCTGGATTCAGTTTATGTTAAAGGAAATGAACGTTCCTGTTTCGGTTTCACAATGCGGTGTTGACAGAACAGAATACTTCAATGCAATCGACTCAATGGCTGAAAAAGCTCTTGCAGACGCTTGTACAGCAACAAATCCTCGCGTACCTACGAAGGAAGAAGTTGTTCAAATTCTTGAACATTTATACGAATAATATTATAAATACAACAAATTCGGGCGTGCTTTTTAACACGCCTATTTTTGTAAAAACTACTATATTGGGAGGATTTTCGTATGAATCAAATCAATCGAAAAAGCAAAATATCCTCGTTTTTTGAACTGCTTTCTTCACATTGTGAATATATTATGACTTTCGCTTTGGGATTGCTTATGATTGTTCAACGATTTTTGAGCGGAGTATACAAGCCTGTTATGGACGACTGGTTTCTGTACGGTGATTTGTATAAAGGTATATCAAACCGACTTGCAAACTTTGCAATTCCGAACGAAAAGTTTGCAATACGCCCGCTCGCAGGAGTGTTTGACTGTTTCGTAAACGCATCGTTGTTTAATCATTTGTGGATTGTCGAATTGTTTTTGACATTTTCACTGCTTTTCGGTTCATTTCTGATTATAAAAGCACTTCGCAGAAACAATTTTGCAAGCGGCGGATTCTTCTTGTGCCTTGTGTGCCTTTTTCCTGTTGGACTTGAGGCTACTTATTGGATTGCCGCCGCAACAAGAGTTGTATATTCACTGCTGTTTATAGGTTGTGCCACACTTTCGCTTGATTACTGTTATAAATCGGATAAAGTGAAATTTTTAGTTATGTTTGCCGTATTCGGTATGCTCAGTGTATGTTTTTACGAACCGGCAATAGTGGTTTATATCATACTTACGCTTTTCATTGTTTGGAACAATTATAAGAATAAAAAAGATTTGCTTCCGCTTGCAATAATGGCGGCACATATAGCGATTATCGGAATTTACTACATTTTAAATTCCGGTTCCGGCGAAATAGAATCGCGAGGCGGTTTCCTTGAAACAGATATATTGGAGCATACCGCACTCGTTACCGATTATACGAAAAATATATTCACCGATTTTACAAATTCAATATTTAAAAACGGTTACGATAAAGGTATTATTATCGTTTTCGGCGGTCATAAATTTATAAAAATATTACTTATCGCAATACTTTCGATTATATTCGGTGTATTTTCGGCTGTATGTATTAAAAAGCGTAAATTTTCTTGGAAAATCCTTGTGCTTGGAATTGTGATGTTTTTCGGCGGACTTTCGCTAAACTACATTCTCGGTTCTGACAGAATACCGTTAAGACTTGTATTTTTCGCATATCTCGGAATAGGCATAGTAATTGATGAACTTATAGTTCTTTTACCGCTATCGTTTAGCAGAATTTTATGTGCGGTTTTACTTACAGTTTCGGCATTTTCATTTACAGTTACAGGTATCGGTGAAGTAAGCGATTATCAAAAAACATCTGACATTGACGTCGCTCTTACATCACAGCTTATAAACCTTGACACCAAAGAGAATATCACGAATACAGACAAAAACGTATATGTATTCAGCGGTCAGCATTACTATGACGAAACAAAATGTGTAAGCTGGCTCGATCATATAAGAGGCGTCAGCGGTAATTATGCTGATTTTACAGGTTGTATGCGACATATCACCGGCGCTGCGAATACAAATAACGTTATGCCTTTCACTTACGGAGATATTCATAAACTTAAACCGTTTATTGATATTGAGGGTGTTTGCAATTTTTATAATATAGAATATGACAGAATAATCGTTCCCGTAAAACTCGTAGCTGACGGCGATAACTACATCATTAAACGCAATGATGATTCAATAGTCGGTACATTGACAAAAGTTGACGATGTCTCATATCAATTCTTTAATTAAAAAAAGCGACTGACAGTCGCTTTTTTAATACTCTCATTTTGTGCAATCCTTCGTACAGGCGACCATCGGTTGCCCTAAACCTACAATATATTCTCCAATTTAAACTTATAATTTTTCGGCAAATGTTCAAACAAAAAACCAAGCACACGACAATGTGAAACTGCGTCTGTTTGCTCTCCGCCGTTAATATACCCCTCCACTTCGGATATATTCATTTCAATTTTATCAAAATCCTCGTGATTGCCTGTTGCGGCAAGTACAGTACGATTTTCGTCAAGATACTGTACAAGTTTTTCGATTTCATCACCGGCACTCTCATAATCGCCGTCATACAAAAACGCCATAACTCTGTCATTAATCTCCCCCAGATCTCTCGACACTTTATCAATATGATTTGTATACGCAACACTCCCTGCCACAATAACCACCGCAATAACCGCTGATGCTATAACTCCTTTCATTTTCTCCATTCCCCTTTTAACTGTATAAATAATTCGTCCTCCGCGTCAAGTGACGCAACAAATATCTCTTTTACATCTTTAATATTACGTTTTTTCAATTCCTTTGTAAGCCAAATGTGGTCTTTTTTCGCGCGAGTCAATTCACCCTCGTTAAGTGTTCCGTCCGACACGATAACACAAGGCAATCCGTCGTGACGAACATTTTCAAGCTGTAAATCCTCCACAGTCACAGGTCTTGCCTTATCTTTCGGTATAACGCTCAATTTACCGCTTGTTTCCAAAACCGCCACCGCCACATCAGATATATCGTGACAACCGTTAAGGCGAAGTTCCTCAAGCAAATCATTGATATTAAACCGAAGTTTTTTTAACTCGGCTTCATTTATGCACCCGTCATACACGACAATACTCGGCTCACCGCTCAAAAACTTGCGAATATTTTTACTTTTAAGGCTCAAATATGACATCATAACTTCAGCAACAATCAAAGTCAGTACAGGAATAATCCCCGACAAAAGAGGTATATCAATAGCCTGCATAGGCACAGACGCCAAATCGGAAATCATTATAGCGACAACAAGCTCCGACGGCTGCAACTCCCCAAGCTGTCTTTTACCCATTATACGCATAGCGGCAATAACCATACCGTACAAAATCAAAGTTCTAACAACAAGTATAAGCATATTTCACCTCAGACATTTTCTTTTGTATATTATTCTCTTTAAGCACAATATTTATGTATTTCACTTTACTTTCACGCGTTAAAGTGGTATAATTAAAGTATATTTTGTAATGCACACTATCGGCTCGCAGATATATGTGCATTAGTGATTTATTGTGAGCAGAAAGGTTACTGATAACAAATGAAAGAAATAAATGACAAACGAATTGACACGCTTTTCAAAGCAGTTCTTGAATTAAAAACCGTTGATGAATGCAGAAGATTTTTTACTGATTTATGCACTATTTCGGAACTTAAATCAATGAGTCAGCGTATGGAAGTCGCACTTATGCTTAAAGACAAAAACATCTATACGGACATTGCCGCAAAAACAGGTGCGTCAACCGCAACAATCAGTCGCGTAAACAGATGTATAAATTACGGCTCAGACGGCTACAATTTAGTAATTGACAGAATGGAGAATAAAGATGAATAGCTATACCGATTTCGCCTATATTTACGATTCGCTTATGCACAAGGATATTGATTATGAAAAATGGGCGGACTATATAGAAAATCTTTTTATTATGTATGACGTAAACCCCGACCTTGTATGCGACCTCGCATGCGGTACGGGCAATATAACAATACCTCTTGCCAAACGCGGATACGATATGACAGGCGTTGATATTTCGGAGGATATGCTTAACATTGCCCGTGAAAAAGCCGACGGACTTGACATACTTTTTCTGCACCAAAGCATGACCGATCTTGATCTTTTCGGCACAATGGGTGCGTTTCTATGCATGATTGACGGTATAAATTACGTTCTTCCGCCGAAATCATTATTAACTCTTTTTACCAAAATCAAAACTTGCTTTATCGATCCCGACGGTCTTTTTATATTCGATATAAGCACAGAATATAAGTTAAAAAACGTGATAGGCTCAAACACATTTGTGCACAGCGATAAAAACATATTTTATACCTGGCAAAATCGCTTTATCGAAAAGCGCAAATTATCCGATATGTTCCTTACTTTCTTTGTAAAACAAGGCAAAAAATACAGCCGTTTTGAAGAACGTCATCTGCAAAGAGCATATTCGGTAAATGAACTTACATTACTTCTCAAAAAAGCCGGTTTTAAGTCTGTCGATACATATGACGAACTGTCGTTTGACAAACCGAAAAAAGACAGCGAACGCATAGTGTTCGTGTGTCGTTAAATACTGAATATTTATAGGATTTTCCTTGATTTTAAGCCCAATTTGTGGTATAATAAATAAGTTAAAAGTATTAAATTTTGTACTTGGAATTTACATTTCAAGTCTGAAAATTAGGAGGAAATTATGGCAAAAAAGTCCAAAGAATTGAAACTGGATATGGACGCAATCAATAACCAACATATTATTGATGTTGACCTTAACAGTGAAATGAAAAAAGCTTATATTGATTATGCTATGAGCGTTATAGTAAGCCGTGCCCTTCCTGACGTTCGTGACGGTATGAAACCTGTTCACAGACGTATATTATATGATATGTATGAGGCAAACCTATTATACGAAAATGATTTTAAAAAGTCTGCCGCAACTGTCGGTGACGTGCTTGGTAAATATCACCCTCACGGTGACGCGTCCGTATATGACGCAATGGTACGTTTGGCACAGGATTTCTCACTTAGATATCCGCTTGTACAAGGTAAAGGTAACTTCGGTTCTGTCGACGGTGACCCGCCTGCAGCTTATCGTTATACCGAGGCGAAAATGTCTAAAATATCGGCACTTATGCTTACCGATATTGAGAAAAATACGGTTGACTATGTACCTAACTATGATGACAAATTAAAAGAGCCTGACGTTCTTCCGTCAAGATTTCCGAATTTGCTTGTAAACGGCTCTGCCGGTATCGCAGTCGGTATGGCGACAAATATTCCGCCGCACAATCTTACAGAAGTTGTTGACGGTATAATCGCAGTTATAGACGACCCTATGATAACAACCGAGGAACTTATGACTCATATTCAAGGTCCCGATTTTCCAACCGGCGGCGTTATTATGGGCAAAAGCGGTATAAGAAACGCTTATACAACAGGTCGCGGAAAAATCATTCTTCGTGCGAAAGTCGAAATAGAAGAACACAATGACCGAAACAGAATTGTTGTCACAGAAATACCTTATCAAGTAAACAAAGCAAAGCTTGAAAAGCATATTAACGAACTTGTTCGTGACGGCAAGATTGACGGTATTTCATCAACTCGTGATGAATCTACCGAACATATTCGTCTTGTTATCGAACTTAAACGTGACGCAAACCCTAACGTTGTACTTAACAATCTGTTCAAGTATACACAAATGCAGGATACTTTCGGCATCATCTTGCTTGCACTTGTAGACAAACAGCCAAAAATTCTTACACTTCGTGAGATGATTGACTACTACATCGCTCATCAGGAAGATGTTATTTCAAGACGTACACAGTTTGAACTTGACAAAGCACTTGACCGCGCACATATCTTAGAGGGTTACAAAATTGTTATAGACAACGTTGACGAAGTAATCAAAATAATCCGCGCGTCAAAGAGTATTCCTGACGCAAAACAAACCTTGTGCGAACGATTCTCACTTACAGACGCACAGTCAGACGCAATCGTAAAAATGCAGCTCGGTCGTTTGTCCGGTATGGAACGTGACAAGATTGAGGAAGAATATCAAGCACTTGTTGCAAAAATCGAAGACTTACGTTCAATTCTTGCAGATGAAAGCAAAGTTCTTGAAATAATTAAGAACGACCTTACCGATATTAAGAATAAGTACGGCGATGAAAGAAGAACTGAAATATCAATGGTTACAACTGAAATTGATATTGACGACCTTATCGACGAAGAAGATATTGTCGTTACCGTTACTCATAAAGGTTACACAAAACGTCTGCCTGTCGATACTTATAAATCACAAAGACGCGGAGGTCGTGGTATTTCAGGTCTTACAACTCGTGAAGAGGACTTCGTTGAACACCTGTTTACAACCACAACACACCACACATTGTTGTTCTTTACAACTCGCGGTGTTGTATACAAGCTGAAAGGTTATCAAATTCCTGAGGCAAGCAGACAGGCAAAGGGTACGGCGATTGTAAACCTACTTCCGCTTGAAAATGATGAAAAGATTTCCGCAATGATTCCTATTAAGGACTTCGAGGACGGCAAATACCTTACATTCATCACCAAAAACGGTATTGTCAAAAAGACAAACGTTATGGATTACTCAAAAATTCGTAACGGCGGACTTCGTGCGATTGACCTTGACGAAAACGATGAACTTATCAGAGTTAAACTTACAGACAATACTCAAGATATTATTATTGCTACACATGACGGTTATGCAATCCGCTTTAACGAAACTGAGGTACGTTCAACAGGCCGTACAACAAGAGGTGTTATGGGTATCCGCCTTCACAACGGCGACTATGTTATCGGTGCGTCTGTTGCACTGCCCGACAGCCAGCTTCTTACTGTCACAGAAAACGGTTACGGAAAGAAAACACCGCTTGACGAGTATCGTATTCAGTCAAGAGGCGGTAAAGGTATTTTCACTTATCGTATTACCGAGAAAACAGGCAAACTTGCCGGTATGAAAACTGTCACAGATAATGACGATATTATTCTTATCACATCTGACGGTGTTATTATAAGAATGCACACAGATGAAATTTCTTCATACAGCCGTCAAACTCAGGGTGTAAGAGTTATGCGTCTTGACGACGGTGTAAGTGTTATGAGTATTGCACGAACAGAACGTGAAGAAGAAACTGATGAAGAAGCAGAAAATTCTGAAGAAGTCATTGCTGATGATACAACCTAAACTCAAATTGCTGACGAAAGCGAAACAGAAGGAGATGTCGAGTAATTATGAAAAAATCAATTAGTGTTATAGCTATAATTCTATCAATGGTAATGGTGCTTGCGTCATGCGGCACAAACCAAAACAGCAAAGATGAAGAGCCCGTTTCAACACCTGATCCGGAACTTGTAAAAAACACAGTCAACGCCACAATAGAACTTGAAGACGGTGACGAAATTATGCTTGAATTATATCCGGACCTTGTACCTGATACGGTTGAAAACTTCGTTGAACTTGCAGAAGACGGTTTTTATGACGGCACAATATTCCACAGAGTTATTGAAGATTTTATGATTCAAGGCGGCGGCTATGACGAAAATCTGAAAGAGCAAAAAACTGAGTCTATCAAAGGTGAATTTGCAAAGAACGGTTTTGAAAACACACTTTCTCACACCAGAGGTGTTATTTCAATGGCAAGAGCACAGGATTATGACAGTGCAACAAGCCAATTCTTTATCGTTCAAAAAGATGCGACTTACCTTGATGGTCAATATGCCGCATTCGGCAGAGTTACAGAGGGTATGGATATAGTTGATGAAATCGCATCTGTAAAAACAGGTACGGTTGCCTCATCAAATATGGAGGACGTCCCTATCGAGCCTATCGTGATTGACACAATCACCATTGACACATCTGTATCAAGCGGTAAATCAAGCAAAACAAAGGCTACTTCAAAGCCGTCAAAAGATAAAGACACAGACAAGAACTCAAAAGATACTGATGATGAAGACGAAGATACATCATCTTCAAAGTCATCTAAATCATCATCAAAATCAACAACTGCTCCGAAATCAACACCTAAGTCAAACTCAAGTTCAAAATCGAGCAGTTCAAATTCTTCATCAAGCAGTAAATCAAGCAATTCAAATGATGACAAAAACAACGATGATGAATTAAGCGAAGATGAACTTAATGACATTCTTCCATTCTTACAGTCAGGCTCAACAGAGTCAAATTCTTAAAAAGCAAGGAGATAAATTATGAATATTGAAATCGAAATGGAAAACGGCGGAATTATAAAAGCAGAGCTTTATCCGGACGTTGCTCCAATCACAGTAGAAAACTTTGTTTCACTAATCGAAAGAAACTTCTTTGACGGTCTTATTTTCCACCGTGTAATTCCGGGCTTTATGATTCAAGGCGGCGGTTTTACGGCAGACGGTCAGCACAAAGAAACAGATTCAATCAAGGGCGAATTTGACGGTAACGGTGTTACAAATCCATTAAAGCATACAAGAGGTGTGCTTTCAATGGCAAGAACAATGTTCCCGAACAGTGCGTCAAGCCAGTTCTTCATTATGCACGAGGATGCACCTCACCTTGACGGTCAGTATGCCGCTTTCGGTAAGGTTACAGAGGGTATCGAGGTTGTTGACGAAATAGCAGAGACACCGACAAATATGCAGGATAAGCCAATCGAAGACCAAATTATAAAAACAATAAGACTTGTATAATAAAAGCTCCGTAAGCAATGCTTACGGAGCTTTTTTTTGTTGTTTTTAGTGTATAAAACTAAAATATAAAATTACCAATATACCTAGTATAATTCTGTAATAACCGAATGATTTAAAATTGTGTTTTCTTACATAGTTCATCAAGAACTTAATTGCAAGCATTGACACAATATACGCAACAACCATACCTGTCAAAAGCACAATCACATCTTGCATAGGCATAGCCAAGCCGTATTTAAGCACTTTCAGTAGGCTTACACCGAACATAACCGGTATAGCCAAGAAGAATGAAAATTCAGCCGCAACCGAACGTGAACAACCTATAAGCATTGCACCAAGTATTGTTGCACCTGAACGCGATGTACCCGGAACGATTGACAACACTTGAAACAGTCCGATTAAAAGTGCTGTTTTGTATGTCATATCGTCCATGCTTTCAATTTTTGTTTCCTTATGCAACGATTCAACAACTATGAACGCTACACCGTACAAAATAAGCATCGCCGAAACGACCTGCCAATTTTCCCAAGCCGACATAAAGTTATCAAGTACAAAACCGATAACCGCAGCCGGTACACAGGCAATAATAACCTTGAACCACATTTTCCAAGTATTCTCTTTTTCAACATTTGTCTTTTTCGGTGAAAACGGATTTAACTTGTGAAAATATAGCGTTACTACCGCCAAAATTGCTCCAAGCTGTATTACATACAAATACAAATCAGATGCGGTAAATCCCTCTGTATTGTTTATAAGTTCGTTTACAAGTATCATATGTCCTGTCGAACTTATAGGCAACCATTCGGATATACCTTCAACAATGCCCAGAACAATCGATTTAATCATTTCGAGAAACAAAATATAACAACTCCTTATTTAATTTTCTTCTTTGCTGCATTTATTATCATATTTGCAGTTTCTTCAATGCCGAATTTTTCAGCATCAATACACAAGTCGTAATTAGACATAACTCCCCAATTTTTGCTTGTGTAGTAATCGTAATATGTACGACGTTGTTTGTCGGTTTTCAAAACCTTGTCTTTAGCTTTGGCTTGAGTAATATCAAGTGCCGACATAACTCTCTTTGCACGATAATCAACCGAACCGTATACAAATACGCTCAAAACGTCCACGTTTTCATTTTCAAGAACATAATCCGCACAACGTCCGACGATAACGCAAGAGCCTCTCTTTGCAACCTCTTTAATAACGTCAGCCTGTGCGATAAATAATTTATCGTTTATAGGCATTTCGTAATAAATCGGTGCGTTTATACCTCTCATTGAGTAGTTGCCGCTTGCAAGCGAGTAAAGAAAACTGTTTGTTGCGTGTTCGTCAACCTCTTTCAACGCCTCTTTGCTTATATTGCTCTTTTGTGCCGCAAGTTCAACAAGCTCCTTGTCATAAAAAGGTATGTTAAAATACTCCGCAACCTTTTCACCTACATCACGTCCGCCACTTCCGAACTGTCTTCCTATTGTAATTATCAATGACATAATTCATTCTCCTCTCTGTTTTAATTTTATGTTAATGATATACATTACTGATACATTTCTTTATAGTGTTCCCAACTCGAATTTACCTTTACAACATAATTACGAGTTTCAGAAAACGGAATATACTTGAGTGTCACTCCGTCATCACTGTATCGCGAGTCATTAAGCCAACTATAAACATTTCCCATACCACCGTTGTAAGCCGCCAAGGCGGTGTCAATATTTCCGTAAACATCAATCAAGTGACGTAAATAATGACAGCCAAAACGTATATTTGTTTCGGGGTCCATATAATCATATTCAGTCGTTATCCCTAATTCTTTAGCGTTCCATTCAGCAGTTTCCTCAGTAAGCTGCATAAGTCCGCCGGCAACACCCGAATGTGCCTCAGGCACAAAATTACTTTCAACCTTTATAACCGCCATAACCAAGAACGGATCAAGGTCGTTGGCTTTTGAATATTTTACAATATAATCTGCATACGCAACAGGATATTTGAATTTTTGACTTGTTTGATAACCGCCTAATATACCCAGTACCGCAACAAATATTGCAAGAAGTACAAGGAATGCTTTAAAAATTTTACTCAAAACTATTCCCCTTTATTTTATTAAATAACCCGACAACATCACTTTCAAGCTGTGCAATATCACCGTTATTATATATGATATACATTGAATTTTCCTTATAGAACTCATCATCATTTTGAGCATTAATTCTTTGTATCGCCTGTTCATCGGTAATATTGTCACGCGTCTTAATTCGTGTGATTCTGCTTTGTTTATCAGCAATAACCGACACTATAAATTCACAAAGCGGTTCAACATTACTTCCGATTATCACTGCTCCGTCTATACCAACCAATTCGGCATCAGTCGTGTTTATGTCTTTTACCACTTCCGCCTTTATATATTTATGCGTTATGTTGCTTAATGCCTCTGTTTTTTGTTTGTCAGAAAAAGCGATTGATGCTAATTTCTTTCTATTCAATGTCTTATCGTCATTTAGTATGCTATCACCGAAATAATCGACCAATTCATTAAGACAATCACTGTTTGGTTCTACAATTTCGTGTGCAATTACATCTGTGTCAATAATATGCACACCCAATTTTTCAAGCATTTTTGAAACAGATGTTTTTCCGCTTCCGCTTCCACCTGTTATACCGAAAACAACCATTTCTATCCCCTCTTAAATGTTCTCAATTTGCCAATCTATCGGTGTTTTACCCATTTCCGTCAACATTCTGTTTGCCGTTTCAAAATGACCGCAGCCGAAAAATCCTCTGTTTGCCGACAACGGACTCGGATGTGCGGCAGTTAAAATTTTATGATAATGATTAGTAATAACCTTTATTTTCTCTTTCGCATTGTTACCCCAAAGCATAAATATTACCGGGTCTTTGCGTTCATTCAAACACTCGACAACTCTGTTGGTAAATATCTCCCAACCTTTGTTTCTGTGCGAATTTGCCTGACCGTCACGGACAGTCAATGCTGAGTTAAGCAACAACACACCTTGTCTTGCCCATTTTTCAAGATAACCGTTATTTGGAATATACAATCCCAATTCATTATGAAGTTCCTTATACATATTCATTAATGACGGAGGAATTTTAACACCTTTTTGAACAGAGAAAGCCAATCCGTGTGCTTGACCTACTTCATGATACGGGTCTTGACCAAGAATGACAATCTTCGTATTTGCATAAGATGTCCATTTCAAAGCATTAAAAATATCATACATATCCGGATGAATACAATGCGATTTATATTCAGATTTCAAAAAAGCACGAAGTTTCAGATAATATTCTTTACTAAATTCATCTTTAAGAATTTCGTCCCAATCATTTCCTATATTAACCACTCAATTCACTCCTAAATAATTATCTTATATATATTATACCAAAAAATCATTTAAATTGCAATTAGATTATAAAATTATAAACAAATATTTATATTTGTAAAACAGATTTGATTTGAAATACAAAAAAGAACAGTCCGTATGGACTGTTCTTTTAAGATACTTTAATATCAATTATTGAGCATCAACGAATGTATCGAAGATTACCTTAGCTGACTGAGCTCTTGTAGCATTTGAATGTGGTTCAAATGTTGTATCAGTCATACCGTTGATAATACCGGCCTTTTGAAGAGTCATAACTGCTTCAAATGCGTAGTCTGCGATTTCGTGTGAATCCTCAAATGTGATTTCAGCATTTACAGGTTCAAGTGACTTGTTCATGATTTGAGCTGTCTTATATGTCATAAGAGCCATATCTTGTCTTGTGATTAGGTCGTTAGGACCGAAGTTACCGTCACCGTAACCTGAAACGATACCAAGTTGACTTGCAACTGATACTGCATTGTAGTACCAAGCTGTTGAAGGAACGTCTGCGAATGTTGATTCACCTTTGGCGTTAAGAGCGTTGATAGCACCCATTAGGATCTGGCAGTATTCTGCTCTTGTGATGTTTGCATTAGGATCGAATGTATATTGATCTCTACCGTTAATCATACCTCTCATAGCAAGTCCGTTGATTGCTGTTCTTGCCCATTCAACTGAGTCAAGATCCTGGAAGTCTGGCTTGTAGTTAGTATTTGTGTTAGGTGTTGTTACAGCACCTGTGTGACCAGGAGCGATTATGCTAGGGCCACCACCTGAAGTTGTACCGTCATTACCACCAGTTGTTGTAGAAGCCTTCTTAACTGTAACCTTTACAGATGCTGACTTTTCGTTACCTTCAGTATCTTTGTATGTTGCTGTGATTGTAACTGTACCAGCCTTATCATTTGCAACGTAAGTAGCCTTTGTTTCACCCTTAGAATTGATTTCTGTAGGTGTACCGAAGATTACTGCATATTTTTCATCATCATTTGTTGTGAATGCAACCTTAGCACCGTCTTTTGCGTTCTTAACTGTAGCTGTTACAGTGAACTTCTTATCAAATTCAACAGTTGTTGATGAAGCCTTAACTGAGATTGATGGCTCAGATGGCTTAGCTGTTGGTGTTGCAGGTGTTAGAGTGTTATCCTTAGGATCAACGATTTGTTCTGCATTACCTTCAGCATCAATAGCATTAACTGTTGTTGAAACATTATTTACAGAGCTATTGTAGATATTGTATGTTAGACCGTTGATAACGTCTGCCATATCAGCATCTGTGTAACCTGAAATTAGGTTCTTGTATTCAGCTTCTGTTAGAGTCTTACCATTGTATACAGCTTCATAATCTTCACCGTATACAGCATCTTGGTCACCCTTCTTAACATCTACTGTTAGGTAAACGTCCTTACCTGCATCTTTAGCTGCCTTAATTGCATCACCATAACCAGTTGATACAACGCTCTTCAATGCAACTGTCTTAACAGGGTTAACTGTAGGAACAGGTTCTGTTGATGGTGTAACTACGGTTGAAGTAGCTGTCATGCCCTTTGCAACAGTTATTTCACCATTATCATCTGCGATTGATGATTTGTCAAGAAGTGTAAATGCTTGTGCACTTGTCAAAGCTGATGGAAGTGTTATTGCTATTGAAACAAGTTTTCCATTAGGGAAATCTACGCCTACATTTCCATCATCATCTGGCATTGCAACAAATGCTAATGTCAAAACGCCGTCTTTAACATTCTTTGTCAATGTTACACCATCAACTGCTGCTGTTGCTTTTACATTACTATTTGCTACGCCTTCCGGAACTGCAAATGAAATACCAAAGCTCTTTAGTTTACCAACTGTACCTGATGCTGTTGCATCTATTGTAACAACTGTATTATCAGCTGATATTGATGATGTAAGACCAATACCCTTACCTACTACCGGAACTTCAGTAGGAACAGCCGTTTGATCCGGATTTACTGTTGGAATAGGAGCCATTGTCGGACGAGCAGGTGATGTTGGCTTTGGTGTCGGCTTATTACTTGGAACAACAGTAGTTGTTGCTGCTGTCATACCCTTTGCAACTGTTATTTCGCCATTATCATCTGCGATTGATGATTTGTCAAGAAGTTTTATTTCATAATCATCTGCAAGTGCTGATGAAAGTGTTATTTCTATTGTAGCAAGTTTTCCGTTAGGGAAATCCACGCCTACATTTCCATCATCATCTGGCATTGCAACGAAAGCTAATGTCAAAACGCCGTCTTTAACATTCTTTGTCAATGTTACACCATCAACTGCTGCTGTTGCTTTTACATTACTATTTGCTACACCTTCAGGAACTGCAAATGAAATACCAAAACTCTTTAATTTACCAACTGTACCTGTTGCTGTTGCATCTACTGTAATTACTGTATCATCTTTGCTTATTGAACTTGCAAGTGAAATTCCTTTTGTTTCTGCGGCATTAACTACCAAGCTTGAAAACATTGTAAAAATCATTGCTAAAGCACAAACCAAAGAAATAATTTTTTTATTTTTCATTCTAATTTACTCCTTTTATCTTTTTAATTTTATATAGATAAAATTACTTTTGTTGTCCAACTAGACCAGCACCACTTGTATTACCTACATAATAATTTATAATGCAAGTTGCATCACCAAGTGTAATATCTTCATCATCATTACAATCAGCAGCAACCTTAGCATCTGCATTTGTGATTTCCTTTGTACCTACATAATCAAGAATGATTTCTGTCGCATCTGCCAATGTCACCTCATCATCTTGGTTAACGTCACCGATAAGAACTGATGAAACGTTACCTACATTGAAGTTTGTTGAATAAACCTGACCGTCGCCACCCATGTAAACTGTGTATTTACCGTCTTTAAGATCTGCCGGAAGTACAACGTCTACGATTTCTGCATTTTGGTCGATTTGTACAACATCGCCATCTGTAACCTTATCAAGACTTACACTTGAAGGAACGATAAGCAAAGTCTTTTGATCTGCTGTGTAACCACTAGCATCGATTGTTAACTTAGCTGTTGCGTTCTCTCCAGCTGCTGTATATGTAGCTGAAATTTCTCCAGCTGCCATAGCTGATGTTGCGACTGCAGCTGTAACTGCTGCTACTGCTGCGCATGATAGAAATAGTTTTGAGAATTTCTTCATTTTGTTTTACCCCTTTTCTAAAATAAATTTTTTGTTTTTTTGTTTGAGTGTCTATAAAATCCGGACACACATACAAGTTACATTCATATATTTACATTATAAACTATAAGAACAAAAATTTCAATTCTTTTTTGGTTTTATGTTATTTTTCGTGATTTTGAATTAAATTAGCATTTATATTTTGTGCATTTTCAACAACTAAGCATCAAAAAAGCGAACCTTACGGCTCGCCCTTAATTATTTTGACGCCATTCTAAGCGTTCTGTATTCCCTGCTGCTTACTCTTATAAGCAATTCAGGATTAATCCTTTGAATCATTTGCACAATTTTAGTCACATTTCTCGTATCGAACTTAACAATCGGCATATAATAGCACTCTTTTTCAAAAGTTTCTACATATAATATATCCATACTCGAAATGGTTTTCTTCTTATAAAAGTCTTTCGACTTTTCAAGCACGCGTATATTCTTCACAAAATCAGAATCAGGTGCAACATTTCTCTTTATAAAATTTTTTGTGCCGATAAGCACCTTACTTATTTCATTAAGAGGTATCTCAACAATTTTCGTTTTCGCCGGTATAAATTCACTCAAAATTTTAACTTTATTATCATAATCATACGGTAAAAAGTCATTATTCCAATTTTTCATAAACAAATTCATTCTGTCTGTTGAAATATATGTTGCAAAGACGGTATTAATTCTTATAAGAACATATGTTGACGCCAATATCGTAGCGATAAACCACGCAATCGAAAACAAATAACTGCCCTTTATAAGATTATATATCACCATTACAAGTGCAAAACACGAAAGCAAACTCAATATTGTAATAATCACTATATTGGTTTTTCTGTAACGCGAATTTGTACAAGCTTTTACAGATGATGCCATTTCAATCCCCCCTGTATCATTAGTAAACTCTTCTTGCTCCTGCGTACTGACTGCGGTAATAATCAGTTTCCATAGACTGATATTTTACCACATCACCTGTTCTCGGTGCGTGAATCATCATTCCGTCACCGGCATAAATACCGACATGGTGAATGTATCCGTTTTGTTCAAAGAATACAAGGTCACCCGGTTGAAGTTCATCTTTATTCACCGCAGTACCGTTCTTAAACTGGTCTTCCGCAACACGATTTACGTTTATGCCAAGCGAATTACATACATACTGAACAAGTCCGCTGCAGTCAAAGCCATTCGGGGTTGTTCCGCCCCATACATACGGCACACCCAAATACTTCTCAGCCTCGCTCACTATCGCATTACCCTTTTCATTATCGCCCGTAAGCATATGCGTTCTTATAACAGGGTCGCCCGTTGTGTATTCCATTTTATTTCTGTACTTGGCAAGTTGTCTGTAGCCCTTTGTCGCCTTAACTTGTTTCTGAATGATTTTCTTCTTTGTGACTGTCTGCACGTTGCCGTTTTCGTCCTCTTCGTCAACGTCAACCAATTCTTCGTCGTAGAAGTACAAAAGTCCCAAAGCCTCATCCTCATAAACAAAGTAATATGTATCATCCTTATCAAGAATAATTTCATTTATAACAGGCTCTGCCTGAGTTACTTCAAACGTCACGCAATCCTGTGCCTTTTCAACTTTACTTCCACGTCTTAACGCAGTTATATATAAGAAATACTTACCCGGATCAACACCCTGAATAAGTGCCTCATATTCGTCTTCGACAATCTTGCTCACAACAAGATTTCCGTCCGAGTCATACAAATCGACGTAAAAATCGTGATACTTGTCGGATTCCCATGCGATTGACACATAGTCGTCATCTGTAACACCGTTATTGTAAGGAGTAACGATATTAACGCCTGTATCGTATGCAGTACCGTAGCTTATAAGCACTTCATCGGCACTTAAAGCTTCGCCGTCATCTGTGATTGAGCTTACGATAAGTCTGTAATCTCTGCCCGTTTTGAATAATTCAGACGGCAATGTAATTTCCGTTGAATCGGTAGTGATATACTCATTTACCGCATATTCATCGTTTTCAACGTCAAACATTTCTATATGATATTCCGTTGCCGCCTGCATAGCAAGCTCAATTACAACGTCATCGCCTTCTTCATAATTATCTTCCGTTACCGGCGAATTGAGTATAGGCGTTGTAACCTCCTCAACAGGTGTTATGCTGTAATCCTTTTGAGGTATTTCAACAGTAGTCTTTTCTTCCGGTACGGCTATTGATGTTGTATCCGCAACTATTTTTGCCTGAATACCGCCCGATAAGTCTGTTGTTGTATTCAAACCGATAGGAGATGTGTATTGTGTGTCCTGTACAAGAATATCGTTATCGCTTTCAAGCAACTGACGATATACAGAGAACACATCATAACCTGACTGTGTAACCACATCACTTTCATATCCCTTTTCATTCATAAAATCAAGTGACGAAAGCCATGCCGCCGCATTCATATCAGAATCTTCAACGTATACAGTCTTGTTATGCTTACTTCTGTATGAGTTTATCATATCAAGAAGAATCATCGACTTTGAACGTTTTACAGATGTGCTGTCATCAACACCGCGATAACGCGGATTATACAATATTGAATCAAGATGTCCTTCCGAGTCGGCATAAAATCTGTAACAACGATTATCAAGATAATCCGCTGTCTTTGAATAGTCGTCACCCGACTTCATCCCGTTAAAATCAAAGCTTGAACTGTTTGTGTACAAGGCACAAACTCTGTCTGCCTCAACACCTACCATACAAAATTCCGAATAGTTTGAATCATAAACATACCATTCAAATCCGTATTCTGTCTGGTCAATTCTGTTAGGTTCACCGAACGTATCAAGAATTGTGCTGACATTCGCACCGACTCTTATTTCTTTTCCGCCGACTGTCACCATTACATTCTGTGCAAAATAATCATATACAGTGTCGATAAGAGTTTCACATTCTTCTTTTGTAAGCTCTTTGTTCGGCTCTGTACCGAATTTTGCTGTAATTATGCCTTGTTTCATCATAAACGCATATGCAATTCTGTTTTCATCATCAATATATGCGTTGTCATAACATTCATTCAGAATTGAGTTTGCCTCATCTTCATAAATCGTGTAACTGTCGTTGTATGTAATTATTGTTTTGTATAGGATTGTCATAAAATCCTGTTTTGTTATACTTTTCTCTTGTTTTGCCTCTTCGGTATCTTCAAAATTAATATATCCCAACACAATAGGTTTTATTAAATTTGTATCAAGTCCCGTTTCGTCAAGTCCCTGTGGGATTTCGACTTCTTTATCCGTAAGATGTTCATATAAAGCAACTGCCTTATCCAAAGCCTCTGTTTCTGTTATTGCAGAATCGGCAAAAACGGTTAATTTTAAGCTGGGTGTAGCTGTTGACAACATTATTCCGGCTAATATAGCACATAACACTGCCTTCTTCCTGACCTTCAAACACCTCAACTCCTTTTTAATAGATTAATTTACAGTTTATATTATATCAAATGTAACCGTAATTGTCTATAAACAAATTGTTAATTTTTTATGACCAAAATAATGGTTTAATACCTTTATTTTCACAAAAATTTGTGATACAATATCCGTACTATGGTTTTTGGAGGTTTAAATATGAAAAAGGGCATAGCATTTGCAATACTTGCGGCGGCATTATACGCCGTCAACGCTCCGTTTTCAAAAATATTGCTCGACTGCATTCCGCCGACTTTAATGGCGGGTTTTCTTTATGTCGGTGCAGGAATAGGAATGATTATAATTGCACTCGTCCGCAAAATCAGAAAAACAGAAACAAACGAATTAAAACTGACAAAATCGGAATTGCCGTACACTGTGGCAATGATACTTTTGGACATAGCCGCACCGATTTGCTTGATGTTCGGATTGAACGCGACAACCGCCGCCAATGCGTCACTGCTCAACAATTTTGAAATTGTCGCAACGGCAATTATCGCACTTATGATATTCAAAGAAAAAATCAGTCCGCGATTGTGGTTCGGTATATTGTTTATAACGGTTTCATGCGGAATTTTGTCGTTTGAAGATTTATCAAGTCTGCAATTTACATACGGCTCGTTGTTCGTACTTCTTGCCGCCGTCTGTTGGGGATTTGAAAACAACTGTACAAGAAAACTATCTTCAAAAGACCCGCTTCAAATCGTTTTACTTAAAGGTATTTTCTCAGGCTTAGGCTCTATAATTATAGGCTTGTGCATAGGTGAACGTTTAACTGTATTTTGGAGCATTATACCTGTGCTTTTGGTCGGATTTATCGCATACGGATTGAGTATATATTTTTATGTGTATGCTCAAAGGATTCTCGGTGCGGCACGGACAAGTGCTTATTACGCAATTTCACCGTTTATAGCCGCTATTCTGTCATTAATTATTTTCAAGCAAATTCCTACGGTTACTTATTTTATAGCATTAATTTTTATGGTAATCGGTGCTTGGCTTTCTTCAAATGACAACAAAAATTAAACAAGAGGTGACAGTCTTTTCAGACCGTCACCTCTTTTAATTTATTTTCTAATCATTTTCAAAATTTGCACAATCACAAATGTACCGAGCGACAATCCGTAAACCGTCAAAAGTTCCGCAATCGTAAGCGGTGCAACCGCAAATATACCTTGCAGTGCAGGTACAAGCAATACGGCATTTAAAAGCACAAATCCAACAAAAAACGCACCTATCATACTTTTATTGTTCCACATTGTTTTTGTAAACCAAACAGGTTTATCCGATTTACAATTAAAGCCATGTACAAGTCTTGACAGACACAATGTTGAAAAAGCCATTGTACTTGCAACTTCGGCATTCCTCATAAATCCGACATAGAATGCGATCATAGTCATAACACCTATCACAATGCCCTCAACACATATATTTGTAAGTACCTTTTTTGTAAGTATAGATTGATTTTTCGGTCGCGGCTTTTCATTCATAACGTCACTGCTGTGCGGTTCAACACCGAGTGCGATCGCAGGCAAACTGTCCGTAAGCAAGTTTATAAACAACAGATGCACCGCTTTGAACGGAACAGGCAATGCCATAAATGACGCATACAATACCGCAAGTATACCTGCCGTATTGCCCGAAAGCAAGAATTGAATTGCACGTTGAATATTTCTGTACAGATTACGTCCGTTTTCGATTGCCTTGACTATCGTTGCAAAATTATCGTCCGTAAGCACCATTGACGCGGCGTCTTTTGCCACTTCACTGCCCGTTATACCCATTGCCACACCTATATCCGCCTGTTTAAGTGCCGGTGCGTCATTCACTCCGTCACCGGTCATTGAAACGATATAGCCTTTTCTCTGCCATGCGCTGACTATTCTTATTTTATGTTCAGGCGAAACTCGTGCATAAACCGACACGTCTGAAACAAATTCATCAAGTTCTTCATCTGACAGATTTTCAATTTCTCTGCCCTCTACCGCACGGCCGTTATCATCCAATATACCGATTTTTCTTGCAATCGCCGACGCGGTCACAAGGTGGTCGCCGGTTATCATTATAGGACGTATTCCGGCGGTTTTACATTTTCTTACCGCCTCTGCACTTTCTTCTCTCGGCGGGTCTTGCATTGCAACAAGTCCGAGCAAGATATAGTCCTTTTCATCTTCAACGCTTATGTCGACTGTATCAACGTCACGTTCGCACACAGCAAGTACACGAAGTCCCATTTGAGAAAATTCCGTATTAACTTTCTTTAACTCTGCCAAATCTTCGGCAGTAAACGGTCTTTTTCCGTCCATTGTTTTGACTTCATTAATTCTGCCCGACAAAACGTCAACCGCACCTTTTGTCAGCATTTTATAATTGTCGCCGATTTTATGAACGGTACTCATCAATTTTCTGTCTGAATCAAAAGGAATTTCACCCAAACGCTGATATTTTTCACGCATTTTTTCAACGGGCAAATCATGTTTTTCCGAAAAATTCACAAGTGCAATTTCTGTCGGATCACCGATTTCCTGTCCTTCTTTTTGAACGGAGTCGTTACACAATGCACCGTCTATTATAAGCTGACCTTGACGTGCATTGATTTCATCGTCTTTATCAATAATTTGACCGTCAAAATAAATTTTCTGAACAGTCATTTTATTTTGCGTAAGCGTACCCGTTTTGTCCGAACAAATTATAGAAACACTGCCCAGTCCCTCAACTGCCTGTAATTTTCGTATAATCGCATTTTCTTTTGCGAGTTTCTGCGTTCCGACCGACAAAACTATCGTAACAATCGAGCTTAAAGCCTCCGGAATTGCCGCAACGGCAAGTGCAACCGCAAACACAAATGCGTCCGTAAACACTGTCAAATTTATACCGTCACTGCGGAACAGTTCCAAACCCAAAACAATAACGCATATTCCGATTATGATAAGCGACAGCTTTTTACCGAAATTATCAAGGCTTTCCTGCAACGGTGTTTTCTTTTCCTGCGTACTTTTTAACAGTGACGCAATTTTGCCGATTTCGGTTTCCATACCGACTGACGTTACAACCATTTTCGCTCTGCCGTAAGTCGCAAAACTTCCCGAATACAGCATATTCACTCTGTCACCGAGCGGTTTTTCGCCGTCAAGTACGGTTTCCTGTTTTTCGACAGGCTCACTCTCGCCGGTCATTGCGCTTTCATCAACCTTCAAGGACGCATTTTCAATTATACGTCCGTCCGAACAGACGTAATCACCTGCCTCAATGACCACAATATCGCCTACTGTCACATCTTTTCCCTCAACGACTTTTATTTCGCCGTCACGGATAACCTTTGCAGTCGGCGCAGACATTTCTTTAAGACTGTCAAGCGACTGTTCCGCTTTGATATGCTGTACAGTACCCAAAATTGCATTTATCGTTATAACTACAAATATTACGATTGCACTTTCTATATCACCGAGCACACCGGATATAATCGCCGCAATAATAAGAATTATAACAAGAAAATCCTTGTACTGCTCCAAAAACAATATAAACGGATTTTTCTTTTTACCCTCCGCAAGTTCGTTTTTGCCGTACTTTTTCTGATTTTCCTTTGCTTGGTTATGCGTAAGACCATTTTCATCAGTCCCGAGCATTTTAAGCACATCTTCTTTTTTCATTTGATACGGGTTCATAACCAATTCCTCCATCTTCTCACTTATGCCGCAAACAAAAAAGCAAGACTTTTTATTGCAGCACAAAAAATTATCTGCAATAAAAGTCTTGCTTCGTAGAATATGATACGGTTCTTCCGAACGTGTATTGACGACATCATATTACGCATATAAAATGCGCAAGCTACTCCCCTTTATTGATTGTATAATATCATATTATTACCAAACTGTCAACTGCATATTCTAAATTTATTCGGCAATTATACTTCCGTCACGTCCGAACATACTTCCGATATTGATATTACCGAAATTATCAACTTTTTTACCGTCCATAAGGAATTGAACACGCTGAATGTTGTCAAGTTCGGTAAGCGAATCAACGATTGAATATATCGTCATTTTCTCTTTTTCCGCAGTACCCGAATTTTTATCGGTAAAATTAGCTTTGAAATTTACAAAGCAAATATTATCCGAAGTTTCCACACTCAAAAGTACGGTATCCTTGCTGAGCGGCACTGACAGTTCCTTGTTTTCGGGACCTTTGATAAGTTCATTTATAATATATTGTGCCAAAGGTTGTTGGTCGGTGACTTTAATCGTTCTTGTTTCCATAACAAGCTTGTTGCCGTCTTTATTCGGAAAATACAATGCAATTTCACGCGTTTCGCTGTTATATGTATCGGTTGACAGATTAATGTCCTGATTTCGCAAATACCCTATAATCGAGCCGTCCGCCGTTGCAATATCCTTTCCCTCAACAATTACTTTAACACTGTCAACACTGCTGATTGCACACAACGATTTCACAACTGCATAAACCGCAAGCACATCTTTTGTATTGTCGCCTGTCAAAAATTCACCTGAAAAGTTTACAACAATATTACCGGAATCAACGTCGTTAAGCGACAACAACTTCGTATTTTTTTCAATAATTTTCATATAACGGCTGTTGTCGGGACCTTTCATAAGTGCCTCAATTACAGACTCCGCAAGTTCCTTATCGTCCTTATATTTAATTTCACGATTTTCCATAACTATCGAAGTCGCAGTTTCATTAAAGAAATACAGTTCACTGTTGTAGCGATAACTGCCGTAATCTTTTTTTATAAGTATTCCAACAACCGCCGCCACTGTCAGCACTGCAACCGCAACGATAGCTATTACTCCCTTTTTACTTTTCATTCTGTCCTCCAATAGTAATCTTGTAAGGTAAACGTATTGTGAATACACTGCCTATATCCGACACATTTGCAACATCTATAGTACCGTTGTGCATAAGTACGGCCTCTTTTGTGATAGCAAGTCCAAGACCCGTTCCGCCGGTATCTCTCGCTCTCGAATCGTCAAGTCTGTAAAAACGTTCAAATATTCTGTCACGCTCGTCCTCCGGTATTCCCGGACCGTTGTCCTCAATTTTTATTGTCAGATAGTCATTGTCAGCCGTAAGGTCGATATGGACAAAACCGCCCTCCGGCGAATATTTAATCGCATTATCCGCGATATTGTATATCGCCTCATACATTTTGTCATAGTCAAGTAAAATCGGGCTAAATTCTGTCTGATGATTGTCAACATATATAACAATATCCTTTGCATTCGCAATCGGTGTAAGTTTTTTTACAACCTGACTTATAAGCATCTTAATATCGACTTCTTCAAGTTTCAGCGAATTACCGCCTGCGTCAAGTTTTGTAAGCACAAGCAGTCTTTCGACAATTCTTGTAAGTCTGTCAACCTCGTCCGACATATCGCCGAGGAATTCCTTTACCATAGCCGGATCGGGATTTTCCGCCGCAACAAGACTGTCGCATATAAGTTTTATACCAGCCATAGGGGTTTTAAGTTCGTGTGACGCGTCCGAAACAAACTTACGTCTTTTTTCTTCCAAAAGTTCAAGTTCGTCACACATATAATTAAGCATTTGTGCCATTTGTGCAATCTCATTATGACCTTTAACTTCAACATGCTTTGAGAAATTACCCTTTGAAATTTCCTTTGCAACGGCAATAAATTCTTCAATCGGTGACGTTATAATATAGCTCATACCCAAACTAAGCATACCGATAAGAATTACAATAAGCGTACTGAAAACTATAAGACTGTTCCTTGTCGTTCGGACTGTATCGTCAATCGTGTTTATCGATTCTGCCAAATACACACTTCCGATTATTTCACCGCTGAATGTTACAGGCACCGCAACGCTTATAAGACGCATATTGTTTTCGCCTGTCGTTATAATATCGGCTTGTTCGCCGTCAAGCGCACGTTTTAAAACGTCACGCATAAAAACCTTGCCGATAAGCTGTGATTCTTCGTTCGTGTCATACAAAACCGAATACGATTTATTTGTCACAACACCTCTTATATTCGTACCTGCAAGACTTCGCTCAACAACATCCGAAAACTTTTGAGCCGAAGTTGCAGATGTATCGCTTCCCCATACGTCCGCAATTGTTTCAGATATAATATTCGCCTTTGCAAACATATTTATCGTTTCCGTGCTGTACAGATTTTCGCTAAGCAGACTGATTATATAAATACTCATCAAAACAAGCGTTGTAACAATAATTGCAAGATAAGTTGCAATCATTGTAAAACGCATTGAATTGGTGATGTTTTTAATCTTTTCCTTAATCCTTCTTATAATAGTAACCAACTCCCCACTTTGTCTTTATATATGAAGGCTCGGCAGGATTTTTCTCAATTTTTTCTCTAAGCCTTCTTATATGAACGTCAACCGTTCGTACATCACCCGGATAATCAAAGCCCCACGCTATATCCAAAAGATTTTCTCTTGTATAAACCTTACCCGGATTTCTCATAAACAGTTCCAAAAGGTCAAATTCCTTGCTTGTAAGTTCAATAACCTTATCGTTTATCACAACACGTCTGAAATTATAGTCCAAAGTTATATCGCCAGATATTATAAGCTTGTCCCTTTCGCCTTTCGGTGCAGGATTTACTCTGCGCAAAATCGCCTTAATTCTTGCCGTAACCTCACGAATGTTAAAAGGCTTGGTTATATAATCGTCCGCACCGTATTCAAGTCCGAGTATCTTATCTATATCTTCACTTTTCGCCGTAACCATAATTATAGGTACATTTGAAAAACTTCTTATCGTACGGCATACGGTAAATCCGTCCACTTTCGGCAACATCAAATCAAGCAAAATCAAGTCTATGCTTTCATCATGTGCAAGACGAATAGCCTCCTCACCGTCAAATGCAGTCACTACCGCATAACCGTCCTGCTCAAGGTTAAACTTTATACCTTTCACCAAAAGTTTTTCGTCATCTACCACTAATATTTTCATCTGTCCCATCCTTTCAACTCACTGTAATATTTATATTAATTAAAAAACAGATTTATTCTACCGAAATATATTCCTTAATATCCTCAAATTTCTTCTCACTTATTCCCGACACCTTCATTATTTCCTCTATTGACATAAAAGGGCCGTTTTCCTGTCTGTATTTGATAATTCTTTCAGACATTTTCTCTCCGATACCTTTCAGCTTTACAAGCTGTTCTGTATCTGCGGAATTGATATTGATTTTACCGTCGGTGACTTCTTTCGTGTCCGATTCATACGGAATATAATCCTCCGTTGCCACGGTTTCCATAACAAAAGCGTCTTTTTCAAAGTGTTCAACGGCAAATCCGCCCACAACCAACAATGCAAAAATGATTATGTATAAGAATATTTTTGATTTTTTGTTCAAAACTAACATTTTGCTACCTCTGAAAATGTGTTATATTAATAGTATAACATAAATTTTTCATTTTTTCATCTTTTTTTACGAATTTAAAGAAAATTTTATTGCAATATAATTAGAATTTCGATATAATAGTAAATTGAGATATAATGTATTAAAATTAGAATATAGATTTATGGAGGCAATGATACTATAATGAAAAAGAAAAGGTTAATTTCTTTACTGCTTGCGGCATTTATAACGGTTATGCCGCTATCATTTTCTTTTGCGGCACCGACTCCGGAGCCGACTGCTGATAACACGACTTCAACCGTAACTTCACCTGACGGAACAACCAGAACAGTAACTTCCGACGGCAATGATGTAAAATCAACACCAAAGGCAACCGAAAGCACAGATACATCAAGCGATACGGAAACGACATCCGCAACCAAAACACCGTCAGATACTTCATCGGATACATCAAGCACATCTGATACAACTTTGCAAAGCGATACAGATACAACATCGCAAAACGCAAATTCACTTCCGGACGGCGTAACTATGGAAGATCCGTCACTTACGCCTCCGAACGTGCAGTATGCACAGTCCGCACTTCTTATGGACATGGCGTCGGGACGAGTTTTATACAGCAAAAACCTTGATGAAAGAGTTTACCCTGCAAGTACAACAAAGATTATGACAGCTATACTTGCACTTGAAATGGGTAATATGGACGATACGGTAACCGCCACATATGATGCGCTGAAATCAATAACTCTTGAAGATTCTCATATGGGTATACTTACCGGCGAGGAACTTACTTTAGACCAACTTGTAAAAGGTATGCTTGTATACAGTGCCAATGATGCGGCAAATGTTATTGCAATTCACATTGCAGGCTCACTGGACGCATTTGTCAGTTTGATGAATCAAAAGGCACAGGAATTAGGAATGACAGGCACACACTTCGTAAATCCTTGCGGTTCACATGACGATAACCACTATACAACGGCTCGCGACCTTGCAATACTTTCAAAGTACGCAATGAAAAACGATCAATTCCGTGAAATTGTAAAAATGCCTATATACAAAATTCCGGCAACAAATAAGTATGCATCAGAGCGTATTCTTGTAAATACAAACCTGTTCCTCGGAACATCACGTTCAACTTACTACTATTACCCACCGGCAATAGGTATTAAAACAGGTCACACCTCACAAGCCGGATACTGTCTTGTATCAGCCGCTTCATATAACGATACCGAATTTCTTGCAATCGTTATGAACTGTAAAAACGTAGATACAAAGGAACAGGCTTATTCATATATCGATTCAAAGACTTTGTTCAATTTTGGTTTTGATAATTACACACATCAACCGCTTGCGGCAGTCGGAGATATAGTTTCCGATTCAAAGGTTTATGAGGCAAAACAGGATATGCGTGTTGCTGTAACTGTTGAAAACGACGTGTCAGCACTTATTCCGAGCGGTGAAGGCAACGCAGAGCAAATAACAACGAATATCGATATGCCCGAAAAATTAGAGGCACCTATTACAAAAGGTGACGTACTTGGTACAGTGACATATTCATATAAAGGTATTGAAGTCGGTTCGGCTAACCTTATCGCAACAAATGATGTTGAAAGAAATAATATTCTTCACGTATTCCACCTTGTGTTAAAGGTTATAACAAGTCCATTCTTCTTCATTCCGGCAATACTTCTTATACTTCTTATTATGTACGCAAGATATCAGAAGAAGAAACGTGAAAGACAAAGACGTATTCAGCAGTTAAAGAAAAACAGACAGCGTTCATCATCAGAAAATGAAACAGGTACACGCACACCAAACAGAAATGCATCAAGAACAGAAAGAATTGACCGCGAAACAAAAGGTTCAAATTCAAGATACAGAAGATAATAAACGAAGATAAAACAAAAGGCAAGCCACATCTATAGCTTGCCTTTATTTTTTAACCGTTTCAAAACTACCTATTCAAAAATTCATCAATTAATTTTTTCGATTCTTCAAAAGGATTTTTACTGCTTACATAATGTATCCTATCGTCACGTCTGAACCACGTAAGCTGACGTTTGGCATAACGGCGTGAGCTTTGCTTTATGAGTTCTACGGCATCTTCAAGGCTCATTTTACCGTCATAATAGTCCATAACTTCTTTATAGCCTATACCCTTCATTGAATTTAATTCCTGCGTATAGCCCATATCCATAAGACATTTAACTTCCTCCAAAAGTCCGCTTTTTATCATAATATCGACACGTCTGTTTATTCTGTCATACAGTACGTCCCTATCCCAATCAATACAAATCATAAGCGGATTATATCGGCTTTCAACTTGCTTTGTTTCCTCTTGATGTTTAGAAATCGGTTTGCCTGTCGTTTTATAAAACTCTATCGCACGAATAATACGTCTGACGTTATTAGGGTGCAGTCTTTCAGCCGACTCCTTATCAAATTCCGCAAGCATATCAAGCAAATATTCACTGCCTTTTTCCTCTGCCGTCTTTTGCAATTTTTCACGAAGTTCGTAATCAGTGTCAATCTCACCGAATGTAACGTCATTTACAACAGAATTTATATAAAGTCCCGTACCGCCTGCCATTACGGCAATTTTGCCGCGGCTGGTAATATCCGCGATAGTCTTATGTGCAAGCTCGGTATAGTCCGCAACACTGAACTCATCATCAGGTTCAAGAAAACCGATAAGATGATGAACGGCTTGACTCATTTCTTCCGCAGTCGGTTTTGCCGAGCCTATATCCATATATTTATAAATCTGCATACTATCGGCACTGACGATTTCACCGCCGACATAATTTGCAATATCAATCGCAAGTGCCGTTTTTCCCGATGCGGTCGGTCCGACAACAACAATAAGAGGTATCTTAGACAATTCTCTTAAACTCCTTTTCAAGTTCCTTTTTGCTCATTGTTACTATGATAGGTCTGCCGTGAGGGCAAGTATTAATATTTTTAAGCCTTAACACATTTCTCACAAGCGTTTCCATTTCTATTTTACTCATACGCATATTCGCTTTAACCGCCGATTTACACGCAATCGTATATAAAAGTCTTTCGTTCTTTTCCGTTATAAGTTCTTTCCTCATTTCCTCGCCTTGTGCGACAAGTTCAAGCACAAGCGGTTCAACCTCACCGAGTTCAACTTCACCCGGAACACTTCGTACAATAACCGCGTCGTCGCCGAATTCTTCCGACTCAAAGCCTATATCATCAAAAAGTTGTTTATTGTCACGATACGCAGTCATCTCACTGCCGGTAAGATTTACTATAACAGGTTCGATAAGCATTTGTGACACAACTTGTTTTGACGCAATATCTTTCTTCAATTCTTCATATTTCAAACGTTCGTGTGCCGCGTGCTGGTCTATAATCATCATTTCGTCGCCCTTTTCGGCTATGATGTACGAATCAAAAACCTGACCGACTATTTCAAAATATTCATCTGCAAAAACAGTTTCTTCGCGTTTCGGAACTTCGGTTTCAACATTTTGCTCCGTCGGTTTTTCTTCCTTAACGGTTTCAACCCCTACTGTTTCAGTAACAGGTCTTTCCTCATTCTTTATTTCTTCAACTGTGGCTTCTTCCGCTTTAACCGCGTCCTTTTTAGGAAGTATTCCGTTTGTTTCCGCTTTCGGAGTTTCAAGCGATACAGTTCTTGTATAAGGAATTTCGGATTGTCTTGGTTTTATAAAATTGGGTTTTAGTGATACAAAATCATTTTGTGTTTTAGTGTCCCCGACTTTATCCGTTTTACTGTCACTAACCAAATCATTTTTAGTGTCCCCACTGTTTTTCAGAAAATGATTTTCTCGTGGATTATATGCGGTTGTTTCGGGACGTTTTGTCATTGTCTTTGGAAGTGCGACCGCAAAGTCGCTCAGATTTAACTGTCCCTTTGGCGTATCACGTTTAAATTCTTCCGAAGTACGTTCGATTTTCGGTACATTCGGTATTTCGTAAAGTGCGTTTTTCACACCGTAATACACCGCATTATAAACCGCCTTTTCATCCGAAAACTTCACTTCAAGTTTTGTCGGGTGAACGTTAATGTCAATAAGTGACGGATTGATTTCTATATTAAGTATCGCCATAGGGAATTTGCCTATCATAATCTGATTTTTATAGGCATTTTCAAGTGCGGCGATTATTGTTCTGCTTGTTATGTATCTTCTGTTTACAAAAAAGCTCTGATAATTTCGCTTAGGCCGTGCAAGCGTTCCCTTGCCGATAAGACCTGTAATTTTAATACCGTCCGATTCGTATTCTACGGGAATTGTACCCTTTGCATAATCTCTGCCGTAAACTGTATAAACCGAATTTTCAAGTGAATTATCGCCCGGTGAAAACAATTTTTCTTTGTTGTCTATTATAAGTTTAAAGGATATTTCGGGATGTGCGAATATAAATCTCGTCATTATGTCCGTTATGTATCCTGCCTCAGTTGCGTCTTTTTTCAAGAATTTACGTCTTGCAGGTGTGTTGAAAAACAGATTTTCGACAAGTATCGATGTACCGTCGGGAATACCTGCCTCGTCAGAAGAAAGTATTTCTCCGCCTTTGCACGTTACACATACGCCTGTTTCATCCTCGTGTCGCTTTGTAAAAAGTTCAACTTCGGCAACAGCACCTATACTTGAAAGTGCCTCACCTCTGAATCCAAGCGTATAAATCGCGTCAAGGTCACTGCTCGTCTGCACCTTACTTGTCGCATGACGTAAAAAGCATATTTTCGCATCCTCCTCCGACATACCGCTGCCGTTGTCGCTGACGCGCATATATATGCTTCCGCCTTTTTTTATCTCCACGCTTATCAGAGTTGCACCGGCATCTATGCTGTTTTCAACAAGTTCCTTTATAACGCTTGACGGACGTTCAACAACTTCGCCCGCCGCTATTTTATTTGAAACTTCACTGCTCAGTACATGAATTTTTCCCATTTTAAACCCTTTCAACCGTTAATACTCGTGACCTTAACAGCCACAAATGTTTATATTTCCTTCGCCCTGTTTGCCAATTCGTAAAGCTTGTTCATCGCCTCAATCGGTGTGTACGTTGTGACGTCCATATTTTTAAGTTCATCTGCAATTTCATTAGCTATACCGTCACCGAAACCGATTTGATTTGTTGTGTCCTCGTGTTTCTTCGCCGTATGTTCTACAACGATTTCATCATTCTCAATCTTTTTCAAAATCTTCTTTGCACCGTTGATTACCTCTTTCGGAACACCTGCAAGTGCCGCAACTTCAATACCGTAACTGTCGTCCGCTCCGCCTCTGACGATTTTACGCAAAAACGTAATATCGTCACCACGTTTTTTTACGGCAATTCTGTAATTTTTAACACCGTCAAGTTCTTCCTCAAGTTCGGTAAGCTCATGATAGTGCGTTGCAAAAAGCGTCTTTGCGCCGATTTTGTGCTTATTTTGTATGTACTCAACAACCGCCCAAGCTATCGACAATCCGTCAAATGTGCTTGTACCGCGTCCGATTTCATCAAGAATAATAAGCGATTTTGACGTTGCATTCTTCAAAATGTGACTTACTTCCGTCATTTCAAGCATAAACGTACTCTGTCCCGACGAAATATCGTCAGACGCACCGACTCTTGTAAAAATCTTGTCCACAATACCGATTTTAGCCGACTTTGCAGGAACAAAACTTCCGATTTGTGCCATAAGAGTTATAAGTGCAACCTGTCGCATATACGTTGACTTACCTGCCATATTCGGACCTGTTATAATAATCATTCGGTCGTCATCGTTATTCAAAAGAGTGTCATTCGGTACAAACATCGAATTTTTTGACATTTTCTCAACAACAGGGTGTCGTCCGTCCGTAATTTCGATTTTGCCGTTATCCGATATTTCGGGCATGGTAAAGTTGTTTTTGTATGCAGTCTGTGCCAGCGACAAAAGTACGTCAGTCGTTGCGATAATATGTGCCGCATTTTTCAAACGCTCGATTTCCTCACTCACGCTTGTTCTGACCTGTTCAAAAACATAGCTTTCAAGCGTCACGATTTTTTCCGATGCGCCGAGAATTGTATTTTCGATTTCCTTTAGTTTCGGAGTAATGTATCTTTCACAGTTTGCAAGCGTTTGCTTTCTTATATAATAATCGGGTACGTCTTTTATCGCCGATTTTGTAATCTCTATATAGTAACCGAAAACCTTGTTATAGCCGACTTTCAGCTTGCTTATGCCCGTTAATTCACGTTCTTCGTTTTCAAGTGCCGCAAGCCACTTTTTACCGTCACGCATTGCAATACGCAAATTGTCGATTTCCTCATTAAAGCCCTCTTTTATAACATTGCCGTCACGCAAAAGTGCCGGCGGTTCGTCATTTATCGCTCTTTCAAGCAAATCGCACACATCTTCAAGCAAATCAAAATTTTTACGCATATCACCAAGCATCGGTGACTTGACGTTGCTTAAAGTGTACTCAAGTTCAGGTAACTGTAAAAGCGTCATTTTAAGTGCAATTAAATCTTTCGGTGTAACAGTGCCAAGCGAAATACGGCTGATGATTCTTGATATATCATATGTTCCCGAAAGTACTGCCGAAAGGTCGTCGCGGAGCATTATATTCTCCGTAAGCTCCTTTACCGAATACAATCTCTTGTTTATCTCAATAGGATTGATAAGCGGCTTTTCAATCCACTGTTTTAAAAGTCTTGCACCCATTGACGTTTCTGTATTGTCAAGCACCCACAAAAGCGAACCTCTTTTAACCTTGTCACGCATTGTTTCGGTTATTTCAAGGTTACGTCTTGTATTCACGTCAATATCCATATACTGATTAACTTCGTATGTATTAATCGTGTTTAAATATGTAAGACTTGTTTTTTGCGTATGTTCCAAATACGCAATCATAGCACCGACCGCACGAACCGCATAAGGTTTTGTGTCAAGTGCTATTTCCGACAAGGAATTTTTACCGAACTGCTGCAGGATATTCTTTTCAAATTCCGAATTTTCAAAGAAATCGTCCGTACATTCGTCGGGAGTTATATGAAATCTCAACTCAACCTGTGCAGATAATTTTTCCGCCGCGTCCGAATTTAAGAGTATTTCTTTCGGCTCATATCTCGCTATTTCGTTTAGTGCCTCGTCCGCTCCGCTAATTTCGGTTGTATAAATCTCACCCGTTGAAATATCCGAAACCGCAAATCCGTATTTGTCACGCTGACTGTATATAACCGCAAGATAATTATTATTCTTTTCGTCAAGCAACTCCTCATCAACAACCGTACCCGGCGTCACTACACGAATAACCTCACGTTTTACAATCCCTTTAGCGGTTTTAGGGTCCTCAACCTGTTCGCATATAGCAACCTTATACCCCTTTTCAATCAGCTTTGCAATATAAACCGACGCACTGTGAAAAGGAACGCCACACATTGGTGCGCGTTCCGAAAGTCCGCAGTCTTTACCTGTAAGCGTTATTTCAAGCTCCTTTGAAGCTTTTATGGCATCATCAAAAAACATTTCATAGAAATCACCCAGTCTGTAAAATAATATACAGTCCTCGTATTCCTCCTTTGTTTTCAGATATTGAGTCATCATTGGCGTCATCTGCTCTTTTGCCATTCCGCTTTATCTCCTTGTCTTTAGATTTGTGTATAAATTAGTGACAGCCGCCGCAAGTGCTGCAATCATGCGTACAGTTTGGATCTTGTCCTGTGATGTAGAAATTCAGCATTTGATTAACTTGATTAACCATTGCGTCAAATTCTTTCTTTGCATCAATGTACTTCTTTATTGATTCCGATTTTTCAAGCATTTCTTCAAATGCTTCGTTATTCTTCTGTATAGCCTCTTCACGCGAAATCTTGTTGTTTTGCATATCGCGTGCAAGGTTCATTCTCTGCAAGTTGAATTCCTTTAAAAGTGCCTGTGCCTCGTCATCATTTTCTTGTAAAATCTCGGCATTCTTTGCATTTTTCATTTCTTCTGAATTTTGGATAAGTTCTCCAAGTTCTCTTGTCTTTTCGATTATTTCGTTCATATTATTAAATTCCTTTCTTATTCTGCAATCTCACCGTTAAGGCTCCATGTGTGTGCCTCGGTAATTCTTACGTCTATATATTTTCCTATAAGCGATTTATCGCCCTTAAAGTTTACTATCTTTGAACTGTCACAACGGCCCGAAAGTGTTGTTTCATCATTCTTGCTTACACCGTCGACAAGCACCTTTTCAACCCGTCCTACATACGCCTCATTTTTGCGTTTTGAAATTTCATTCTGTACTTCCAAAAGCTTGTTGAAATTCTCGTGTATTTCTTCGTCTGTAAGTACAAAATCAAGCTTTGCCGCAGGAGTTCCCTCACGTCTTGAATATATAAATGAGAATATGTTATCATACTCAACCTTACGAAGTACGTCAAGTGTTTCCTCAAAATCTTCCTTTGTTTCCGTTGGAAAACCTACTATAATATCGGTTGAAAGAGAAATGTTCGGTATTCTCTTTTTAACCTTTTCAATCTTTGCAAGATAATCTTCTTTTGTGTACTTTCTGTTCATTTCTTTCAAAATCTTGTTTGAACCTGCTTGAACAGGAAGATGAAGTTGTTTACAAACCTTGTCACATTCCGCAATCGCATCAATAAGTTTATCGCTTAAATCCTTTGGGTGTGATGTCATAAATCTGATACGTTCAACGCCCTCAATATCATTTACCATACGAATAAGGTCTGCAAAGTCAACATCTGTGTCAAGGTCTTTGCCGTATGAATTTACATTCTGTCCTAAAAGTGCAATTTCACTGCAACCTCTTGCCACAAGTTCCTTAACTTCGGCTATAACCGCCTCAGGTGTACGACTTCTTTCACGTCCGCGTACATACGGTACAATACAGTATGAGCAGAAATTGTTGCAGCCGTACATTACAGATACCCATGCTTTTTTATCATCGTCACGCATAATAGGAATATCCTCTGCTATTGCACCGTCACTGCTGTCAATATCGACAACTGTTTTCTTTTCGTGAATTGCTCTGTATAAAAGCTCCGGCATTTTGTAAAGTGCGTGTGTTCCGAAAACAAGGTCAACGTGTTCGTGTACTTTTTTGATTTTCTCGGTAATATGCTCCTGTTGTACCATACAACCGCATACACCGATAACCATATCTTTTCTTTCTTCTTTGATGTGCTTTAAAATACCGAGTCTGCCGAAAACCTTTTGCTCCGCATTTTCACGCACCGCACAAGTATTATATATAACAACATCAGCTTTGTTGCTGTCGTCCGTAAAATCAAACCCCGCCTGTCTTAGCATACCTCTTATACGTTCGGTGTCGTTTTCATTCTGCTGACAACCGTATGTTTCGGTAAGCGCTAATTTTGCGTGTCCGTTTTGAGCAGCATAACGCATATTTTCTTCTTTGAGTTTCATTATATAGCTTTCTTGCTCCGCCATCTGCTCCTTAGTTATAAGCTTTGCCATTTACATTTCTCCTATACTTCAAAAGTAAAGTTAATTATATCACATTTAAATTGTAATTACAACTTAAAATTCATAATCGCAAACACGTCTTTCCGCTACATACGGACGCACATACGTTGCACCGACAGCTTTGTGTTCAGGGTGATTTTGGTAAGTGTTTAAATCCTCTTTTGTTTCAAACTCCGATACAAGTACTACATCTGACGCGGCGTCTGTATCGTTGAAATTAAGTCCGACTTCAATGTTTACCAAAACATCTATTTTACCCTTTAAAGCCTCAAGATTTTCCTTTATATCCTTTGCTCTCTGCTCTTTGTCTTCACTCTCTGCCATTCTCCACATTACTATATGCTTAACCACGTTAAATTCCTCCTAAATACATATACATTTATTATATCATCTTATTTTAATTTTTTCAATAAAATATGTGGTTTTTATTAAAAAATAGTGGTATAATAAACCCATAAATATCTGAAAGGACAGATTATTGTGAAAAAGCTTTTAAAAACAGCAGTGCTTACGGGCGGAATATTATTTGCCGTCAAAGGTTTGGACAACAGAATTGAAGTTACACATTACGATATATCGTCACCGAAAATCCCCGAAGGATTTGACGGATATAAAATTTTACAAATTTCAGATTACCATGCAGACAGCGTACCGGGGCTGATTGAGGAAATCGAACACGAATCGCCCGACATTATAGTTTCGACAGGCGACCTTGTTCACGACACAGGCTCATACACACCCGGAGTACGTCTATGCAAACATCTTATCGACATTGCACCCGTTTATGCGGTAACGGGCAATCACGATTTATGGCGAAGTGACTACGATGAATTTGAGCGGGAACTTACCGAAGTCGGCGTTAAAACATTGCATGACGAGCGTGTCATTTTAAATCGTAACGAAAGTGAAATTTCACTTTCGGGAATTGACGATCCGTTTGCTTTAAACAGTGTCAAAATCGCCGAAAATATCGAAGATTCACTTGCGAAACTGCCACGTTACAACGGATATGACATACTGCTTTTTCACCGTGCGAATTTATTTGACAGATTAAAATACCGAGGTTTCAACCTTATTCTTGCAGGTCATATGCACGGCGGGCAATTCAGAATACCGAAAGGCAGAGGTGTCGTTGCACCTAAATCAAGCTGGGGCAGTAAATCGTCAATGTTTTTTCCGAAATACTTTGCCGGGCATTACCACGCACCGCACACCGATATGATTGTAAACAGAGGTATAGGCAACCCTATGCTTTTGCCGAGATTGTTTAACCGACCTGAAATAACGGTCATTACATTAAAACACAAAAAGGAGATATAAAAAATGGAAAACAAAAGACCTTTCAAAACAATTTACACTTGTTTCCCACAAGGAAAACACAAGGTACTTACAATGAGTTACGATGACGGTAAGATTTTCGACAGAAAGCTTATCGAGATTTTCAACAAATACGGTATCAAGGGTACATTCCACCTTAACACAGGTATTATGCCTGTTGATGAGGACAGAATACAGCTTTCGGAAGTCAAGGAACTTTACAAAGGTCACGAAGTATCGTGCCATACAAGCACTCACACGACTATCGAGCGTTGTCCGCTTGACCAAGTTGTTCAGCAAGTAATTGAGGACAGAAAAGCACTTGAGGACGCAGTCGGCTATCCCGTAAGAGGTCTTAGCTACCCTAACGGCTCATACAGCAAGGATATTATCAATCTTCTTCCTGCCTGTGGCATAGAATACAGTCGTGTTGTCGGAAGTACGGACGATTTTGCGTTTCCCGACAACTTCCTTGAATGGAAATCCACCTGTCACCACGGTCACAACCTTATGCAGAATGCAGAACGTTTTGCCGACCTACATAAGACACAATATCTTTATATGATGTACGTTTGGGGACACAGTTATGAATTTGACCGCGACAACAGCTGGGATTTAATCGAAGGTTTCTGTAAATTTATCGGCGGACGTGACGATATATGGTACGCTACAAATATTGAAATCGTTGACTATATGAATGCCGCCAAAAATCTTAAATACACCGCTAAGGGAGACAGAGTTTACAATCCTAACGCAATATCTGTATGGATTGAAGTTGACGGTCAACATTACGAAATCAAACCGGGAGAACTTAAAGAAATATGACGGAAAAAGAACTTTTTCCTCCTGTGCGTGATTTATTCGTAAAACGCGGATACAAAGTCAATGCAGAGGTGCGTGACTGTGACGTTACCGCAACGAAAGACGACGAATTTATTATTATAGAGTTAAAGAAAAATTTATCCGTAACACTTTTGGCACAAGGTCTGAAAAGGCTCAAAACAGGTGCAGACGTATATATCGCCGTACCCAAGCCGAAAAAATATTCACTGAAAAAATTCCGCAGCACATTTGCGGTGATAAAAAAACTTGAACTCGGACTTATATTCGTTTCAGTTCGCGGCAGTCATTCATTTGCGGAAATCGTATTTGAGCCGACCGAATTCAAACCGACAACACGCGACTATCGAAAAAGGCGTGAAATTCTCACAGAAATCAACGGCAGAACGATTGACACAAACACAGGCGGTGTGACTAACACCAAAATCATAACCGCTTACACCGAACAATGTATACACATCGCGTGTATCCTTGATATGTACGGCGATTTGTCGCCGAAACGCATAAAGGAAATCAGCGGTATTGACCGCGCGTATAATATTCTAAGAATGAATGTTTACGGTTGGTTTTATAACGTCAAAAAAGGAGTCTACGGTATAACGACAGAAGGACGCAAAGGACTTTTGGAATATCCCGAACTTGAAAAATACTATACCGAACTTTTACAAGAGAATACAGAAAACGGCTCACCTTTGTGAGCCGTTCAGACTGTCGATAAATTGTCCGGAACGTGCAATATATTATATTTTTATATTTTAAAGTTTAATTTATAGCTATAAAAAGCAACAGGCAAGCCTATCTTCGATATACGGCTTGCCTGTGCACTTTTTGTGAAAATAAACTCTAACGTACAGGGTGTACGCCGATGAGTTCATTTTCACAAAATCCGAACTAATTTCTCGTCCTCTGCCAGCTCGTATTTATAAAACAGTACCGCCGCCAAGAACAATATCACCGTCATAAAATACGACAGCCTGTCCCGGAGTAACCGCTCTTTGCGGTTCGGGGAACATCAATTTAACCGTACCGTCTTTTTGCGGGCAAAGCATTGCCGCCGCAGGCGGTGCTTGGTAACGTACCTTTGCGGTGATAAGCATATTTTCTTTAGGAAATTCACCCGACACAAAATTCACATCGTATGCGGTTAATTCATTTGAAAATTCCATTCCCTTTTCACCGAGTGTAATCGTATTGTTTTCCGCATCTATCTTCATAACAAACATAGGTCTGCCGTATGCACCGATACCCTTTCTCTGACCGATTGTATAATAAATCAAACCTCTGTGCTTGCCGATAACATTGCCGTTTACGTCAAGTATATCGCCCTCTTTAGGCTTGTAACCGGAATAGTCGGTTATAAATTTCGCGTAATCATCATCTTCAACAAAGCATATTTCCTGACTGTCAGGCTTATGTGCAACGCCAAGTCCAAGTTCTTCCGCCTTTTGACGTACCCAATCCTTATTATATCCGCCCAAAGGCATTAATGTATGTGCAAGCTGTTCTTGTGTAAAATTGTACAGCACATAGCTCTGGTCTTTCTTAACAGCCTCACTTGCACGAAGAATATACTTGCCGTCCTCACCTTTTTCGATTTTGGCATAGTGACCTGTCGCAACGTAATCAATACCCATAGCCAACGCTTTTTTTAACAATGCGTCAAACTTCAAATACTTATTGCATGCAATACAAGGATTAGGTGTTCTGCCGTGAATATATTCATCAACAAAATAATCAACGACCTTATCTTTGAACATATCCTTAAAATTCATCACATAAAAATCAATACCGAGCTTATCACACACACGTCTTGCGTCCTCAACCGCACTTTCCGCACAACAGCCCTCATGCTTCATATTACAGCTGTCCGAATACGTCCAAAGACGCATAGTCGCACCGATTACGTGGTATCCCTGCTCCTTTAAAAGAGCCGCCGCAACGGAACTGTCAACGCCGCCCGACATTCCTATCAATACACTTTTCTGTTCCAATTTATGTTTCCTCCTCAGATATTAAAACGGTAGCCTACACCCCATATGGTTTCTATATACCGCTCATTTTCAGTATTTATCTTATCACGCACACGCTGAATATGCACCGTAACGGTCGACACATCACCTATTGCGTCCATACCCCATATTCTATCAAATAAAACCTCTTTTGAAAAGGTATGGTTCGGATTTTCCGCAAGAAATAAAAGTAAATCGTATTCTTTTGCAGTAAGCGATATTTCTTTTCCGTCCACTGTAACCTTATGCGCATCTTTGTCTATCATAAGTTTACCGACTGTTATTACGTCACCGCTTTTTGATGTAAGCGTATCGTATCGCGATATATGTGCCTTAACTCTTGCGACAAGTTCGTTCGGTGAAAACGGTTTCGTCATATAATCGTCCGCACCCAAGCCAAGTCCGCGTATTTTATCTATATCGGTATTTTTTGCCGACAAAAATATTACGGGCGTTTGTTTCTTTTTTCTGAGTTCCGTTATAACCTCAAAACCGTCCATACCCGGAAGCATTATATCTATTATTATAAGGTCAAAATTTTCCGCAAGTGCTTTTTCAAGTCCCGTTGTACCCCTTGCCGCAATTTCACACTCAAAATCATTTATTTCAAGATAATCTCTTTCAAGTTCCGCGATACTGCTGTCATCTTCTATAATCAATATTTTTTTCATTTTATTCTCCTTAGATTTTCGGCAAAAATACAACCGCCGTTGTACCCTTACCCAATCCGTCACTTTTCAGCCATATCTTGCCGCCGTGTTTTTCTACAATCTGTTTTGCAATACCAAGTCCAAGTCCGCTTCCCTTAATACTCCTCGAACTGTCCACGCGGTAAAATCCATCAAACACGTTTTTAAGCTCATTTTCGTCTATACCGATACCGTTATCGCTTATATTCACATACACACCGCCGTCACTGCACATTGTACTGACGGAAAGCGTCGGATTATCCTCACTTCTGTACTTCACCGCATTGTCTATCAAATTAGAAAATACTCGGCTCATTTTCTCATAATCCATTCTCACGATAACTTCATCGGTCGGAATATCTGTTTCAAGTTTTATGCCGTTTTTCTCAAGGTCAAGTCTGTAATCATCTACGAAATCACGCATAAACGAATTAATATCGCCCTCTTTAAATTCAAATATCAGTCTTGATAATTCCAGTTTCGAAAATACGGACAGATTATTCACCAAATCGTCTATAACCTCCGCTTTTGTATGAATTGTATCAAGATAGCGTTTCATCTTTTCGGGTGTGTCGGCAATGCCGTCCTGTATACCCTCAACGTAACCCTTGATTGACGTAATCGGCGTCTTTAAATCGTGAGAAATATTTGCAAGGAGCATATTCCTCTCCTTTTTCATATACTTTTCACGTTTCCTGGCACGTTTCAACTCCTTACGCATCATATCAAAATTATTACAAAGCGTGTCTATTTCGTCATATTCACTTCCCATAACCTCAAAATCAAGGTTATCGGCACGAATATAATCGGCTGCTTTTGCAAGGTCATTTATTGAATGTTCAATGCTTTTTGTCATCAATCTTGTGGCAACGGTAGTTGAAAGCACGACAAACAACACGCATATCGTAAGCCACAACACCACATAAAATATTGCACTCGGATTACTTTTGAAAAATTCACCGACCGCCTGTGAAAACACATACGGATCAAGCATTGATGGTCTTGATATATTTAATTCTTCGACAGGAAATTTTAATATAAATATCAGCACAAAACATACCGAAATAACACCTATCAGAAGGATAGGTGTTATCAGCATAATTATATTATATATCGCAAATTTACTTTTAATCTTCATAACATTTAATAATCCTTACTATCAAATATTATATACGATAATGTGTATAAAATCAAGATTGAGCCGAACAAAATTCCAATCTTCGATATAAGTGCCGTAAACGGAAGCACATTGCCGATCCAAATCTTATGCCATTGTGAATATGCCGTAAATACCATTTGTCCGACAGGCGTTATATAGTAGTTCAAGTATTTAAAGAACACATACACAACTATACATAAAAGCATTGCAAGCGTCGGGCTTTTTGAAATCATATTTATGAGCAGCGCCATTGAAACTATCGCTATAAGCGGTATCATATCGATAAGATATGCCGCAAATGTTATAGGCACACTTCTTAAACTGTTGCCGGATACAATTTGAACGATTAATGAGATAACAAACATTGCAAGTGTCACCATACAACCAAGCACAAACACTGCCAATGACTTTGATGTCATAACTTTAAATCTTGTCAGCGGTCTTAAAAGCGACGCTTTCATGCTGTCCTCCTGTACTTCGCTTGCAAACAAATCCGTCACTGCCATAAATATTATAAGCGGAACAAGGATATCAAAAACAAAACCGACCATTTCCATTATCAGATTGCTTTTTATAACAACTTCACCGCCCGTAATCTTGCTTACAAGTACATTACCGCCAATTCGGAGAATACATATAATCGCACCTAAAACAGTTAAAACAAGATACTTTTTTTTGATAAGAAGTTTTTTAAGCTCACTTCCGGTATTCAAAATCAGTGCTTTCATATAATAATCTCACCCCTTCTGTCCTTAACAACACTTAGAAAATAGTCCTCCATTGACGGATGAAGTCTTAAAGCGTCCTCCGTAGTTGATGTTGCTATCAATTCGCTTTCATATATAACCGCAACCTTGTTGCAAGTCTTTTCAATCTCGCCTGCCATATGACTTGAAATAAGAAAAGTCACGTTTTTCTCTGCATTGAGTTTTTTTATAATTTCTCTGATTTCCACAACGCCCTCAATATCAAGTCCGTTTACAGGCTCATCAAGAATTACCAAATCGGGATTAGATACGAATGCAACCGCCAAACCAAGTCTTTGTTTCATACCAAGTGAAAACTTACCTGCTTTATCGTTCTTGTACGGCAGAAGATGTACAACGTCAAGTATATGTTCAATGCGTTTTCTGTCTACGTTTGGATACATATTCGCGTGCATTTTTACGTTTTGATATGCCGATAAATCTTTATATATCGCCGGTGATTCAATCAACGCGCCTGTTCTTTGCATAATACTTTCAAAATTATCGTGCAAGTCCATACCGAACACCTTAACACTGCCCTCCGCATTAACAAGGTTAAGTATTGCTTTCATCGCTGTCGTTTTACCCGAACCGTTCGGTCCGAGTAATCCGAGAATGTCGCCCTGTTCAACGGTCAAATTCAAATTTTTGATACCTCTGCCATTGCCGTAAAGCTTTGTCAGGTTTTTAATCTCAATTACATTCATAATCTCACCCCTATCCGTTTTTATAAATTATTCGTAATATCCGTAATATGTGTCAACTCTTGAGTTATCAGAATACTCAACATTCGGAAGTGTGGAAATATCAACTCTCTCAGGCTTTGTAGTTCCGTAGTCTGACATATCCAGTGTTATATTAACTGTTGCCTCATGCTTTTCGCCGTTTGAATCATTGCCGACCATACTTGCTTCCGCATTCAAATTAGTAAATCTGCCTTCATTGTCAACCGTAAATTTCACTGATACGTTTTTAACAATCGGATCTGTTCCAAGCAAGATGTACGGATCACTGTCATCATCAGAATTAGCGATATTTTCTGAGAACATTGCGGATAAGCCTGCATTCGCGACTTCAGGGATTTGAATTGCGTCAAGATTCATTTCATATGTTGAGGAATTATCATCACCTGACACATAGATTATGTTGTTTTTCAAATCACCAATCATTGTATCAGCTATAAGCTCAACGAAATTAACCATTTTCTGATTTCTCTTATCCTCATTTGCATCTTCGGTATAGAATTTATCAAATCCTCCAAATAAATTTAGGTATTCAGATGCGTTTTCCTCAACAAGTGTTCTTTTTTCGCCATCATAATGCATTGACGAAATTATATTAGTATCATCTTGAACCCATTCTCTGTACTCGCTGTTATAATCATATGATGAAACCTTATTTTCCTTGTTGATTTTCACGTCACCGTTTCTGTCATACAATTCTTTCAACGTGTCGCTTGAAATTTCCTTACCGTCAAGGCTTATCTTTGTTGTCATATTTGCGGTGTAGTTTTCATTTTTCATCAAACCTTTAACAGCCGTCTTAGCCACGTCATATCCGTTTGATGTGTTGTAGCTTGCGAATGTCGCTCCGGCTAACACCGTTACACCCAAAACCATACCGATTGCCATTGTTATTTTCTTCTTGTTAGATTTCATTTTAATCATTCCTTTCTATCCCAAACACTGTCTATTATTTCTATAAGGTACCTTATGATTATATTCTATCTGTTCTTTATAAACATTATATAATACAATTCTAAATAATTTATAAACAAATATAAATAAATTATAAAATCCAACAAAAAAACCACTTGTCCAACATAACATTGAACAAGTGGTTTAATATTAACTAATTAAGTCAGTCAAAATCAATTATTTCTGAACTGAATCGTCTTCTTCATAAGCCTTGTTTAGTTCATCGATAACCTTTTGACCACCTTGTTGTAGCCATCTGTCTCTTTGAGCCTTCCACTCGTCTTCGCTGATTTGACCAACGATGAACTTAGTATTAGCCTCACTCATGATAGCGTCAAGTTGTGGACCTCTTGTTGAATATGTATCTGATACATATGGTTCAGCAGGGTTAGCAACTGTGTGAAGTTTGTTTTCATCATAAACTTCCTGAATCTTTTCAGCAACGTCTGTTGCATACTTAATTTGAAGTTCTGTAGCAACTATACCTGTTGAGAATTGGTTAAGGTCGTTATATTCTTTAGTTAGGTTAGCATCGTCCTTCTTAACTACATAACCGTCAGCGTCAAGGTCATAGTTTCTGCCTTCGATACCGTAGTTCATTAGGTTTAGAGCTTCCTGTTCATTAGCCTTATCCATTACGCCAAGAATGAAGTCAAGGTCTTCTTCTGTAGCAACAGATGTCTTAGGGAATACATAGTATCCGTCATAACCTGTTGTAGGAAGTGTTCTTGGTTCTGAGCTTGCGTCCTTTGTAACGTAACCGAATACGTCAACAACTGCGTTAGGATCGATAGCTTGGATATTTTGTGCAAGTCTTCTTGCTCTGTCGGCAACGTCGATGATTACACCGGCTTTACCTGATAGGAACTGCTCATTCCACTTATCTGATGAATATGTAGCCATATCTTGGTTGATAAGACCTTCGTTATAGCACTTGTTCATGAACTTAAGTGCCTCAAGATATTCGTCAAACATAAATGCAGGAGCAAGCTTGCCGTCCTTTAGACCATACTGGTTAGGAGCGCCCATCCAAATAGCAATATTGTTAAGAGGACCGTCAAGGTAATCTGTAACGATCATACCGTATGTATCATTAGCACCGTTACCGTCAGGATCCTGTTCCTTAAATGCCTTTAGTACATTATAGAAATCATCTATAGTCTTTGGCTGTTCAAGACCAAGCTTATCAAGCCAGTCTTTTCTGATTGAAACGCCGGCTCTACCAAGTTCTCTTGAACGATATACACCGTAAACTTTACCGTCGATTGATGTGTTGTGGTTTACAGTTGGATCTGTTTGAGCAAGATTTGGGAACTTTTCAGCATCTGTTAGCTTATCTGTAATATCCCAGAATGTACCTGCTCTTGAGTTTTGGATAACGCTTGAACTTCTTGAACCAACAAGCATAACCTGTGGATATTCACCTGAACCCATAGCAGCTGTAACCTTTTCGTCATAGCTTGTTGACGGTACCCAAGTGATATTTAGCTTTGTACCAAGAAATTCTTCAAGTTTTTGAAGAACAGGGCTGTCCGGTGATGCTGATTCTGTATTGTAAGCCTTTGTCATAACATTAATTGATGGATTTTCCTTGTCGATAGAAACTGCTTTTTGACCGCAGCCGGCAAGTGAACCTGTAAGCATTACTGCTGCAAGTGAAACAGTAGCAATCTTCTTCCAAGTTTGTGTCATTGTATTTTCCTCCTTAAAAATATATGTTTTTCTCTAATTAAGCGGCTATGCCGCAATAATTCATTTTAAACTACCAAAAAAATTATTTTCTTAAATTAACTCTCTTAATTAACCCTTAACGGCACCGACCATAACACCTGCTGCGAAGTGCTTTTGCAGGAACGGATATACGATAAGAATAGGAACTGTACCGATAACGATAACAGCCATCTTCAATGTATCTTCCGGAATAAGCGCATTCGGGTCAGTTTGTGTTTCAGCTGTCTGCATTACGATATTTCTAAGCACAAGCTGGAATGGGAACTTTGTTGAATCTTCAAGATATAGAAGAGCACCAAAGTAGTTGTTCCAGTGACCAACCGCATAGAACAAACCGAATGTAGCCAAACACGGAAGTGACAACGGAAGTGCTATCTTTATGAAGATACCAATGTCACTGCATCCATCGATAGATGCGGCCTCTTCAAGTTCTCTCGGAAGTTCCATAAAGAAGTTTCTTACGATAATCATATTATACGCACTGATTGCACCCGGCAAAATAAGTGCTGCATATGTATCGTACATACCAAGTCCTTTAACAACCAAGAACAACGGAATCATACCGCCGCCAAATACCATTGTGAAAAGAACCATATTAAGCAGTGGTTTTTTACCTATAAGATTTGTTCTTGAAAGACCGTATGCCATTGTTGTTGTAAAGAATAGGTTGATAAATGTACCTATTGCTGTTACACATACTGAAATTAACAATGAATGGAATACTCTTGTACCCATATCGTTCATATCAAAAATTCTTGCATAAGCGTCAAGAGTAGGACTATCAGGAATAAAGAAAATCGGTCTTGTTTGAATTTCCGCTTCAGTCGCAAAAGACGCTGCAATAACGTATATGAAAGGTATAACCATGATAACCGCTATAAGAGTAAGTAATATGTATATTACCACATTAGCAATTATATCACCGACACTTCTTCTTTTTATACTAATCATGTCTTATTTTCCTCCTTCTATTAGAATAGACCATCCTGACCGGCCTTCTTAGCAAGACGGTTAGCTGTCTGAATACATATGATACTGATTACAGATTTAAACAAACTTACGGCAGTTGAATAACCGTAGTTACCCTGTACTCTACCTATTTGATAAACGTATGTATCGAATGTTTCTGATGTGATTCTGTTTAGGTCATTCTGCATAAGGATGATTTGCTCAAAACCTGTATCAAGAACGCTACCCATACGCAAGATAAACATTGTAACAACTGTGCCCATGATTGCCGGCAATGTTATGTATATAAGCTGTTGGAAACGGCTAGCACCGTCAACGATAGCTGCCTCGTATTGTTCTACGTCAACACCTGCCAAAGCTGCAAGGAAGATGATTGTGCCCCAACCTGTTTCCTTCCAAATGTTTTGGATAAGAAGTACCCAATAAATTGCGATAGGACTTCCAAGTGCATTTAGGTTTTTACCTGTCATTGACTTTATGATTTCATAAAGCGCACCACCGCTCATACCCTCCATTGACGGAGTCTTAACAAGCATGAATGTGATAGATGCGATGACAACCATTGATACAAAGTGAGGTACATAAACAAGTGTTTGAAGAACTTTCTTATACCATTGTACTTTGATTTCATTAAGTAACAGTGCCAAAACAATCGGCAACGGGAAGAAGAATATAATGTTCATTCCCGAAATGATTAGAGTGTTTCTCAACAGTTGCAAGAAACTTGAGTCTGTAAAGAAGTTCTTGAAGTTATCAAAACCAATCCAACCGTTAAAGAAGTTTGAACCGAAGAACGGAATTCCTGCGTAGTAATCTTTGAAAGAAATAAGAATACCCCACATCGGAACAATCTTAAAGATTATAAAATACAAAAAACCGGGCAATAATAATAAGTACATCCACTTATCTCTCTTTATTTGTGCCCATCTTTTTTGCTTCGCCTCTGCTTTCTCCTCAGGTGAAAGCACGACTTTCTGAGCTTTAGCCATAGTAGACCCTCCCTAAAAAAGTTTACTGTTGTTTCAAGTCAATCGAAATCAGCAGAAACCGGGCAAGTATCCGCAAATTGCACAAAGACTAAAAACTGATAAATATATTATAGCTTATTTTATTAACTTTTGCAATAGATTTTGTGAATAAACTGCAAAAATTATTAATTTTTTTTGTGGTTTTGTATAAATTCACCACTCAAATTATGTTTTCGCACAAATATATTTAAAACGGTATTATTTATAATAACACTTCAACCGTTTAAAAGTCCATAAAAAAATCAGTGGTTTTTTGTTCAATTTAACGATAAAAAAATGACGGATTTTAATCCGTCATTTTTATTTGTTAATTATGACTAAAAGTTTTATTCGGCTAAGAATTTGTTAAGTCTGATAACTTCGATACCCGCAAGCATAACAATACCTGTACCGTGTGTATCGTTTAAGTTCCAGCCAAGTTCATACTTATAGTAGTCGGCAATAAACGAGAACTCACTTCCGCGGCATACGCCGTATACGTTACCGTTTGAGTCAACACTTGTCTTAGAAATACCTTTCCAAGCCTTGTATATAGCCTTAACGTACTTTTCAGGATTCTTTAGCCAGCCGAAACGAATACCTCTTGAGAACGCATATATGAACATTGATGTACAAGATGTTTCAGGATATGATTCGTGGTCGTTAAGTACCTGGTGCCACATTCCCTCATCATCCTGCAATGCAAGATAACCCTCGCATAAAGTGTTAAGAAATTCAATAAGGTCGTTTCTCTTTGGATGGTCCTCAGGAAGAACTTCAAGCAATTCTGTCATTGAGAACACTACCCAACCGTTACCGCGTCCCCAAGGAACATTTGTCTTTGAATCATATTTAAAGTCATAAACGTGTGACATAATCTTTTCTTCCGGCATAAACAAACGTTTCTTAAAACCGAAGAACTGATTTGCCGCATCGTCAAGATACTTTTGGTCGCCTGTAAACTGTGAATATCTTACAAGGAACGGAACTGACATATATAAATCGTCCGCCCACATAGTCATATTATGGAAGTGGTGCATCATTTCCTTACGGAAGAATGTACCGTCCTCAAGTCTTGACTGGTGGTTGTAAATATAATCACCGACATAATCGGCAACTTTCTTTACGTCACGAAGTCCAAGATACTTGTTTACTTCAAGCATCATCGACGCAAACGAACCGCAGTCGTCAAGGCTGTCGATACTTGTAAGCAAGTTGTGTATACTTGTCGCACCGCCGTACTGCTCTTTATCCCAAAGTGCATATTCAAGCGTATCAATACATAATTGAACGTGGTCTTTTATGTAATTCTTTATATCTTCCGAGCCGATTGCAATGGCTGTATGAAGAAGTCCGTACATTGTAACACCCAATGGGTAGTTCCAACGACCGAACAGTGTATTTTCGTTATACGGTCTTACGAATGTATCAGGTGCATCCAATCTCCAATATGTAGCAGGCTCACCGACAATGTGAAGCATATCAGACGCAGTGTCAAACGGAAATTCAAAATCGTTTACGAATGTACCGATATACATCCATACGTCATCTGTACCCTTAACTCTTGCCGCACTTTCAAATTCAACAGTGTCACATTCAAGTGTGTAACCCCAGTCGTTGCCGCCGCAAATACACTTTACATATACGTCATATGTGCCCAATGGAAGCTGGGCGTCAAAAGTTTCTTTACCGCCGTTTGTCTTGAACACTTCTTTCTTATCTATATACACAACAGTTTCACCCTTTGTATCAAGAGTAAACTTGTGTGTTGTGTTGTTAATATCGTCAGCAAATACCTTTGTGTAACCTACGGCATATTGACCGTTAGGTGTACCGAACATACGAGTCAGCTGACCTTTTTTCATTTCGTCGTCAGACCAATTTATTATAGGATAAAGCTTTTTGTCAAAATCCTTTTCGCTCATACCGATTTCAAATTCAGGTACATAATCGTCCGGAACAAGTTCCGTAAACACAAAGCCCTCTTGACCGTCACGTTCCTTTGTCGGCATAAGTGTGTACATATCCCACTTACCGATCCATGTACCGAACTGACCGCCGAAGCCCGCCTTTGTCTTTTTGAATTGAATTCTGATGTCGTTCCAACCTTCTTCAACGTCCATAAATACACGCGTTGAAGTTTCAGAATATCTCTCTTTGAAAATATCAGACTTATATGCAACTTCGCCGTTTACATATACAACCATAGGTCCGAAACAGTTTATATCCCAGCCGAATGAAGATTTACCGGCTGAATAGAACTTTGTGAATGCCCATACACATTCCTTGTCCTTGCTGTCAGGGAAAATCTTGTTAAAATCAACAAGGTATCTGTAATCGGTTGTACGAACGATACCGTTGTTTGTGTATGCACGATAATAAAGTCCGTGCTTTAGATTTTGTCCCATATATCTGTATGCAAGCGATGAAATTATCGCCTGCGGGTCAGTGCCCTCGTAAGCGTTAATGCTTTGACTGTCATCAAAATAATAACCCATTTTACTACTCTCCTTAAAAACTTTTCTTATTAGTTTATTATATCATTATCCTTTGTTGCTTGTCAATTAAAAATCAGTTGTTTTGGTTTTATTATTCGGTATATATTTCGTCTGAATTTTCATCACCGCACGTTTAAATGATAACAACAGATATGTTACAGCAAAAGCCATTACAGCAACAATCAAAATCCACCAAGCCACACCGGGCATACCGTGCAGATTAAACCAACCGTATTCGCTCCCTCCGCTATACATTCTGTTAATGTATAGTACAAAAAGCATTGTCATCAGTGCATTAACCCAATATTGCTTTTGCTTTAAGTATTGCAATAGCGGTTTTTGCGTCATAAATTTTATTATCCATTACCATTTGATAAAGTTCGTCAAGGCTGTATTTCGACACATTCAAAAATTCGCCGTCATCAAGATTTTGTCCGACAAAGGTAAGTTTTCTTGCGAGAAAAATATTAAGTTTTTCTTCACAATATCCCGGTGTTGCGTAATATTCGCCGAGATGTGTAAATTCCTCCGCCTTGTATCCCGTTTCCTCAATAAGCTCCCTTGCACCACATTCCAAAGGATCTTCGCCGTACTCCATTTTGCCGGCAGGAATTTCAAGCATTTCCGACTTAGCGGCAATTCTGTACTGCGTAACCATAAACACCTTACCGTCCCCGTCAACCGCAATAATTCCGACACCGCCCGGGTGACCGATAAGTTCACGCATTGCCAAACGTCCGTCGGGAAGTTCGACTTTTTCCTTACGCACCTTTATGATTTTACCGTCATAAATTTCTTCGCTCGACACTGTTTTTTCTTCAAAATTCATTATATTTCACCCTTTCGACAAAATCTTTCAATAGTAGGTTTAACATTCAGCATTTCTTTCAGATTTTCAAAATCCTGTTTGGACTTTTCGTTTTTCTTGCCTGTATACACCGCACGAATCATAATATTTTTAGGGGTTTCAAGCGGTGATATATACTCAATCATACTAACCTTATATCCGACACTTTCAAGATATGCCGCACGAAGTCCGTCCGTCAATGTATCGGCAAGTCTTGCTTTTAAAATGCCGTGCTTTGTTATCGCCTCAAACGGCTCATACGAATACTGTTTTAAAATATCCTTATGACAACACGGAACAGACACAATCGCTCTCGACTTTGCTCTTATACCAAGTGCAAGTGCCATATCCGTTGCGGTATCGCAAGCGTGGAGCGACACGACTATATCGGGTCTTATAGGCGGTGTATACTCCGTAAGGTCAGCCTTGATGAACTCCATATTGTTGTATCCGAGATTTTTAGCCATTCTCTTTGACGCTTCAATTACCGTTTCGGAATAATCAACACCGATAAAATGACACTTCTTTTTAAGTATTTCTTTCAAATAGAAATTCATAACGAATGACAAATAACTTTTACCGCAAGCCGCGTCAAAAATAACATATTCGTCCCTGTCACCGATTTCTTTAAGCACACCCTGCATTAATTCAACAAAATAATCTATCTGATTATACTTACGGATTTTATCATTTTTAATCTTGCCATTCTTGGCAAGTATTCCTATTTCTTCAAGTAAATCTTTCGCAAGTGCGGGATTTACGACATACTCTCTGCCCGTCTGCACAACGCTCGTCTTATTTATCTCTTTCGTAACGTCCTCGTGACGCATATTGACTTTTTTATCGTTTGCGTCAATTACAATCTTCGCACCGCGTTCGCTGTAAATTATCTGCGCCTCGTCATATTTAAGCAATTCTTCCGCGATTATATCCCACAAATCGTCTTTTTCCACATTGCGTTTAACCGCTTGATAATCAAGAGTTATATCGTCCGTATACAATATTTTTGCAGGGAAATTCTTAGTTCCCGACTTTAAATTAATAGTAATATCATTAAAAAAATCTTTGTTTTCTTCCATTCTCGAAACAAGTCCGTCAAAAAACAAATTTACTTTTGAAACAGTTTTCTTATTCATTATTTCTCCCTATTTTCTTTAATAAATTTATAACATTATTCTATCATTTAAGTTCTGTACTGTCAATTATTTTACCAACTAAAAAGGGATAATCTTAACGATTATCCCTTCAGACTGTCGACAAATTGTCCGGAACGTGCAATATATTATTTTTATATTTTAAAGTTTTATTTATAGCTATAAAAACAACAGGCAAGCCTATCTTCGATATACGGCTTGCCTGTGCACTTTTTGTGAAAATAAACTCTAACGTACAAACGTACGCCGACGAGTTCATTTTCGCAAAATCCACACTAATTTCTCGACCTCTGCCAGCGTGTAGACACTTTTGTCTACACGCTGAAGGGATAATCTTAACGATTATCCCTTTTGGTTTTTATTTTTTCATATCGGCATAAGCCTGTTCTTTTTCGTCAAGAACAGCTTGATAACCTGCGTCAAGGTATTCCTTGCAAGCCGCCTCATACTTTGCGTCAAATTCTTCAGGCTTACAGTTAATCAAATCAACCTGAATAACTTCCCACTTACTCTTTAAAGTTTCGGCATACTGTGAAAGGCTGTCGATTGATCTGTCGAACAAGAAATCTGTATACTTATATTCCTTAGTCTTTTGATAACCGTCATATGACTGTTGAATTAAGTCCTCAAATCCCGCCGGTGCGTATGTTTTCTTTTGTACGGCAAGGTTTTTCTCGTCACTGCCGTAGTCCTTACCCTCTGTTACAAGGCACCACATATCCTTATTTGAATTGTAGTTCAATCTTTCTTCACCTGTGTAATCGTCAATAAGTACAGGAATTTCGTCCTCAACTTTATATGTAACGTTTTCGATACCATTTTGCATTACGAACAGGTTTTCATCTTGTGCAAGCCACTCAAAATACATTAGCACAGCCTCAGGGTGTTCACAGTCAACACTGATACCGCTTACCATACCGAACGGCCAATCTGCTCTGCCGGCAGGCTTTGTGCCCTCCGGATAACCTGCACCTGCGTCAAGCACTGCAACCTTTGCGTCAGGGCAATTTTGCAATAATGTTTGAAGTACAGGAGGATTTTGTGACAAATAGAAACCGAACACGCCTGCTTTACCAGATACAAAATCAGCTTGCTTTTGATTGCCGTCCTTGTCAAGGTACCATTCAGGGCTGATAAGTCCGTCGTTATAAAGCTGATTCATATACTTTAACTTCTGCTTTGTTGCGTCATATGTAAGCGATGCAACAGTAATATCCGAATACATCGCGTTATCTTCTTCCGAAAGCGGATATTCTCTGTATTCATAGTTCGGGAAATATGCGTTGTAAAGGCTCTCCGTTGCAGGGATTGTATTTTCGCCGCCAAGCTTTAATTCCTTAAACTTCTTTAGTGCATTTACATATTCCTCTTGATTTGTCGGCATTGAAAGTCCTGCTTTTTCAAGCCAGTCTGTACGGATAAGAGTTACCCAGTTATAAGCCAACGGACGAGTTGCCGCAAGGAAATATCTTTGGTCGTCAACCTTTGTATATTCCTCCAAATCTTTTGTCTTTTCATAGAATGTCGGTGCGTATGTCTTTAACACGTCCTCATCAATCGGCTGGAACGCTCCTCTTGAATAATATGAAATCATTGTCGGATAGTCATAGCTGAAAAGAATATCAGGTTCTTCGCCTGCCGCAAGCAATTCATTAAATACCGTTACATCTTCCTTACGCGTAACAGGTACAAATGTCATTTTGATATTGTACTTGTCACCGAAATTCTTTTGAACATAATCCGTCCAATAGTTATTGTCTACATCTGCCTGTCCCTGCATACCTCTGTCATATACAGGTATTTTAAGCTCAATTTGCTCATCATAGGCTTTCGGGCCTGTAAGCTCCGCTTTATCCATCTGCATTTTACCCTTACCGCCGCATGACGCAAGCAAAGATACCGCAGTCACTGTGCTTAGTGCAGCACACAATACTTTCTTTAAATTCATTTTTCTTTTCCCCTCTCTTTTTAAATATGTTTTTTCATTATTCTTTTACTGCACCTATCATAACACCTTTAACAAAATACTTTTGTATAAAAGGATAAACAATTACGATAGGAATAGTTGCAAACATAATACAAGCCGATTTCAAAACTTCCTCAGCCTGCATACTCTCCCCTGCGACTTCCTGCGAAACCGACGAATTTGAACCTGCTGCATTAACAAGCTCATACAACTTTAACTGCAACGGTTTAAGCGGTGACTTTGTTATAAAGTAAAGTGCGTCTTGGAATGTATTCCAACGACCTACCGCATAGAACAGTGCAAGTGTCGCCAAAACAGGCACCGACAACGGCAATACAATTCTAACCAGTACAATAAAGTCGTTACAGCCGTCAATCGCAGCAGCCTCCTCCAAACTTTGCGGTACACTGTTTTGCATAAATGTACGAAGTATTATCAAATTATATGCCGAAAATGCAAGCGGAAGTATCAAAACCGCCGCCGTATTTATAAGGTGCAACTGGCTCATAAGTATGTAATCGGGAATTGTTCCGGCAGTGAAGTACATTGTTATAAGGAATATTACGCCTATAACTTTTCTGCCCTTCAGACGTTTTCTTGACAGTGCAAACGCACCGCATATTGTAAGAAACATACCGAGTGCCGTAAACGCAACCGTCACAAACACCGTAAACCACAACGAACGCATCATTGTCGCATCACCGAAAACCGTCTTATATGCGTCAAGATTGACGTCCTTAGGAATAAGGAACACTTGATTTGACATTACCGCACCGTTACCGCTGATTGAAACCGAAAGAACGTGTATAAACGGTATAAGACACAAAAGCGAAAGTACAGCCATAAACACATATATAAACACATCTGCCAAAACATCAGTAGCTTTTCTTTTCATTATATTATACCGTCCTCTCCCATAAGTTTTGCAAACTTATCCGATGCAAATACGAAGATAAGTCCTACGACCGACTGGAACAAACCAACCGCCGTTGCGATGTTATATCTGTGCGACTGCAAGCCGACACGATAAACGAATGTCGAAATAACGTCCGAGAAATCTCTTACAAGCGGATTGTCCAATGTATACGGACGTTCAAACGATATACCCAAAATTCTTCCCAAACTCATTATCAGCATTACAACGATTGTCGAACGAATACAAGGAAGTGTTATATTCCATATTTTTCTCCATCTGCCTGTACCGTCAACCGTTGCCGCTTCGTAAAGGTCAGCATTAATACCTGTGATTGCGGCAAGATATATAATCGTACCCCAACCCATGCTCTGCCATACGCCGATTAAACAGTACGACACAAGCCAATGCCATTTTTCCGTCAGGAACGGTATGCTTTCACCGCCGTGACGCATTATAAGTACGTTCACAAATCCAGTAGACGGTGACAAAAGCTGATAGAATATACCTGCAATGATTACCCACGAAAGAAAATGCGGTAAATACAAAACCGTTTGGCTGATACGTTTGAAATACTTATTGCGTATTTCATTTAATAATATCGCCAAAATTATCGGAGCCGGAAAACCGATTATAAGATCAAGACCGTTAAGCACAATAGTATTACGAAGTGCTATGTAAAAATCTTTCATTTTGAAGATTTCCTTAAACGCGTCAAAACCTATGAATTTCGCCCTCTCAAAACCGCCGACAACGTCATAATTAAGAAACGCTACCGACAACCCCAAAAGCGGTAAAAACTTAAAGACTATCGCAAATGCCAACGGAAAGAACAACAGTACATACAACTGCCAGTCCCTTTTCAGATAGTATTTAAAGCCTTTTTTATCTCTCTCTTTTAACTTTTTACCCTTTTTCATTAAACAGCTTTACCCCCTCTTTTTACCTTAATTTGTTACTATGTAATATAAATACTATCATTTTTTATGCAATATGTCAATCAAATTACGTTTTTTATATAAAAAAGTCGTCTTTTTATACAAAACAAAAAGGACGTTTTTAAAACGTCCTTTTTGAGTGTTGTTGTTTATTTTTTAATTAATCGACTGCCATTCCACACATAAACCGCAGATTTACCTTGCGGCAGATTTACCGAAACGATCTCTGCCGTATTTGCGTTTACTTCTTTTGACACGTTTTGTACACTGTTTATGACATTGTTTTCGTCATAACCGATTACAATAACACTTACCTTTTTCGTACTGTCGGTATTGTTTTCAATTCGTGTTTTGACATTCTTTTCATCACTTGTAGTTTGGATATTGACTTCTTCCTTACTGCTTGAAGAATGTTTATATACGTCAACCGACGGAATAGCTTTTCCGTCAAAATCGAAAAGTGTTGTGTTTTCGACAACGTTAACGTCTGTCTTATCGTCACTTTCCTTTACAGCCCAACCCGACAAAGACGCATTTTTATTATCTTTATCTTCAACGTGAATCATACAAGGGTCCCAATAAAGCACACCCAGACATCTGTTATCGTCAACGCTTTTTAATTCATTGAAAAGTTCTGCCATAAAATTTTTATGTCCTGTCATTGTCGGCGGATAAATGTCCTTATACACATCTGAATCCTTTAACTGTCCCGCATAACCGTCTTTTCTTGTTTCGTTCCAATTAAAACCTGTTTCCATAATCATAATGTCTTTGTCGTACTTCTTTGAAATTTCATTACAAAATTCCTTACAGGCTTCCGCATTATTGTCCGTCCATGCAGGATAATATGACGCACCGATTACGTCATACTTTGCACCGAGTTTGTCAAGTTCATCAAAGAAATATGTGAATTTGTTTGACTTTGAACCGTCGTCAAGGTGAATTATAACCTTTGAGTCCTCCGACACCGCCTTTACCGCGTCATATCCTGCATTGATAAACTTAACAAGACCTTCCCAATCTTTTGGGCATTTTATATCTTCATCTGCGTTTTTATCGTCACCGAATACAAGTTCAAATCTATCTCTGTTCATACTTGCATCATATGTGTTGCCGAACGGAAACAACATTCCGCCGCGAATTTCATTGCCAAGCGAAACATATTCCGGAACAGTCCCCTGTGCCTTTAACTTTGACATAATATCATATGTATAGTTGTATACTATTTCCGCAAGTTTATCTTGAATTTTCTCTCTTTGTTCACTTGTCATTGAGTTTAGAAAGTCCGCATTCTTAACGTCATAGCCAAGCTCGTCTTTAATCTGCTTAACCCATTCGGACGGAATAATCTGTCTTGAGCCGTTCGACCAATAATCGGAATAATTAAACGTGAACTGTATTCCCATACCTGCGTCCTTTGCACGTTTGGCAAGTTTCAGACAATCTTTCTCATCCTGAAAACCGCTTGGGAGATAATACACGCCGTCACCTGTACCCTTGCCCGGTGTATTGCTAAGACGTATTCTCGCCATATTCATACCGTTCTGTGACAAAAATTCAAACGGGTCAACCTTGTTTCCGTCACTGTCTTTATATTCACCGCCAAGGTTTTCGATATAATCAACTTCCGTCATATCGCCGCCTTGTATAAAGCCGTTTTGCTTGTCCGTCTTAACAAGGTCAACGTCCGATATTTCAATCACGCCGTTTCCGTCAGTACCAACGCCGATTGTGCCTTTACCGTTTTCAACTTCAATTCCTCTTACGGTAACCTTAACACCGTCAGTCGAAACAGGTAAAACCGTACTTGCCGCAGTGTATCCGTCCGACACTCCGTACAAATACGACACACCCTCCTCCGAAGTATTTTTACATACTGCCGTAAGGTCATAATATCCGTTTTCAAGATTAGTTACTTCAACGCTTTTACCGCCCGTAACGTCACCGCTGAAATCAATGCTTTGTGCATATGCCACAGTCTGTAAGACAGCAACCGCCGCTATAACCATTAATATCTTTTTCATACAGCACACTCCTTTTTATTGTTTTAATATTTTTCTGCTTCTTATTGTAAACATTATCGTTGTACAGCTTGCCGCAACGACATCACTTACCGGCTCCGCCAAAAGCAATCCCCACACTCCCATATTTGCGATATTCGGAAGTATAAGTGCAAGCGGAAACAGAAGTATAATTTTTCTAAGGCACGCAAGAAACATTGATATTTTCGCCTCGCCCAATGCCAAAAACGTCTGCTGACACGCACACTGTGCACCCATCACAGACATACCTGCAAGGAAAAGACGAGTTGAGTTTATACCTATATCTATAAGCTCTTGGTCATTTGTGAACATCTTCAAAAACGCCGTTGGGAACACTTCGACAAGCGCAACCGCAAAAAGAGAGAAACATATACTTACCGTAAATTGAAGTTTAAACGCTTTTTTCACTCTGTCAAAACGCTTTGCACCGTAATTATATCCGATAACAGGCTGTGCGCCTTGCGAAAAACCGTTAAGCGGCATCCATATAAGCTGTGTCAAACTGAACAGTATCGACATCAGTGCAACATACAGGTCATTTCCGTATTTAAGCATACCGTTGTTGAATGTAAGCTGAATTAAACATTCCGTTGCCTGCATTATAAACGGTGACACACCGAGCGACAAAACCGAAGTAACGATTTTTCCGTCCAAAACAAGATTTTTAAGTCTGATTTTCAAAATGGTCTTTTTACCCGTCAAAAATTTAAGCACCCACAAACACGATACACCTTGCGAAATTATCGTTGCAAGCGCCGCACCCTTTACGCCCATTCCGAACACATATATAAAAATCGGGTCAAGCACAATATTCAGCACCGCACCTATGCAAACGGTCATCATACTTGTTTTTGCAAAGCCTTGATTTGTTATAAACAAATTCAGTCCCAACGCAATCTGTACAAATATCGTACCGACAAGATATATGCTTATATAATCCGACGCATACGGCAAAGTTGCCTCACTTGCGCCGAATTTCATCAATATCTGATTTTTCGTAAGCATAAACACAACCGCCAGCACTACCGAAAATATTATAAGCAGCATTGTACAGTTGCCGAGTATTTTCTCTGCTTTGTCGTTGTCTTTTTCGCCCATGCTTACCGCCGCTCTTGACGCACCGCCCATACCTGCAAGCATTGCAAATGCCGAAACAAGCAATATTATAGGAAACGTAACACCCAAGCCTGCAAGCGAAAGTGAGCCTATCTCCGGTATTCGTCCGACATAAATTCTGTCAACTATGTTATAAAGCAAGTTTACAAGCTGTGCCATAACAGTCGGTATCGCAAGCTTAAACACAAGTTTTCCTATCGGTGCGGTTTCAAGCTGATTATTTTTATCCATTAAATACACGTATAATTAAAACTATCTCGAAAGGGGGGTAGTTTTAATTATTTCTCCTTTC
>OLPC01000138.1_pt1 | contig 73882 bp, 49 predicted proteins | sample 1672341 | NCBI WGS metagenome assembly OLPC01 (sample SAMEA3136673, study PRJEB25190) | human gut metagenome | reverse complement strand
TGTCCTGCTCGGCTTTATAGTGGACAAGCATTTCAGCAACTGTTTTGGGGAGAAAGATGGTTCGGATACTGCTGTCCGTTTTAGGGCTTTTCAGAACCTGAACCGTGGTACAGCGGGAACTCAGCGAGGGAAAACGAGTGATGACATTTTTGTTTTCCAAGGCGTTTAGCGAAGCAATGTCTACACGCTGCAATTCCTTATTTATGTAAATGGAGGCTCGCCCGGCTTCGATGCTTTCAGGAGAGATATCCACGCAATCCCAAGTCAAACCGAGCAGTTCGCCAAGGCGCAGAGAACAAGAAGAAGGCAAGATTGATGCAGAAATGCAAGCAAAAATGGGTACTAAATTCCTGAAAATATTTAACGCGAATGTTGGTACTGATATTAGGTCAGGTTCTACAGATTCACAAAAGGTGCTCGAAAACTTTAAAGTGACTATGACTAAATCTTTAATTCTAAGCGAAGTTATGGAACAATGTAAAATTGTAATGTCTTTTTCGAATGATATTAAAGAGGGACAACTAGTGAGAATTGATAATGTTTCGCTTTCTCTGGAAAATGAAACAGAACTTCGGACGGTAAAAATGTTCTCTAATGGTTCTTTTAAGGGAATGCGACTTCCTGAAGCGGGCGGCTTAGATGTTAATAATTTATTTAATTCAATGTTTAAGGATTATTCATATAAGTTGAAAGGCGAGATATTGGGAAGCGACGATAAACTCATAATTAAAATACCTTTAACATTTGAAAGTGAATTTGAAAACTTATATAATGTGGATGATCTTTTTATTGGAAATGTAACAATAATTGGAATATACAAAGGAAAAACTAAAATTAAGAACTTAAAGAATTCATTTGAATTTTTTCAAGAATTGGGCCAAATGACAAGTGATGATGTAGATTCAGAAGTGCATAATAGCCAGTACATTCAACCCAATGTCATAAAATTAAAAAGTGAAGATGATGTGGCAGATTATCATTATATAGACTTGCTAGCGATAGTTCAGGTTGTTCAGCCAAATGTAGTTGATGTTATTGACTCTAAAAAGAAAACACGAAAGAAAGTTGAAACATGAGAAAAATATTTTTTTATGATAGAAATCAATTTTTTAACTTAAAGAAACAACAGATGTCATGTGGCGGCGAATTGCTCAGTATGTCTCAATTCCTTTCATCTCAAAAAGTAAATGAACTCGATGAAGATGTGAATTATTATGTTGATTTATCTTCGTTGGTTGGTTTCATAAGAGTAAATGACACACAGACATGGAACTTTGAACAATTGTTTAATAATTTTGGCGAAAATATAACTTTTATATGTGATGAAGTATATGAAGAAGACATAAAATACTTGCTAAGATATGTTTTTGATGAGTTTGTTGATATAGATGTAGAGGCTGAAAATATTTCGTTAGACCAAAGTGAGGATGAACATAAAAAAGTGAAAAAAGTCAGGAAAATAACTGATTTGGATGAAACGGAACTAGAAGCCTTTTTTAACATATTTGATTCCAGGCTTTATGGTCATAATAGATTTAAAGAGGAATTCAAAAGAATCGTTGAATCATTTCGCGTGTTTAATAAAATTGGAGAACATAAAATATTATCTTTGTTTTTAATGGGAGATTCGGGGGTTGGTAAAACAGAGGTGGCTCGCTCCATACATAAAGCATTAGGGAGCAATGCCAAATTGGCAAAAATCAATTTCGGGAATTATAGTAGTCATGATGCGTTAAATAGTTTAATAGGTAGCCCTCTAGGATATATAGGAAGTGATGGCGGAGAGTTAGTCAAAAGAATGTCCGAATCTGATATAGGTCTAATTTTGATTGATGAATTTGAGAAGGCAGATAACGCAGTTTTTAATTATTTTTTAGATGTTTTGGAAAATGGAAAGGTCGTCAATTCTCAAGCAGAAGAATACGATGTAAACGGATATATTATCGTGTTTACTTCGAATATAAGTAAGGAAAATTTTAAAAAGAAAATATCACCTGAGTTGCGTTCAAGGTTTGATTACAAAGGAGTTTTTAATCTCCTTACAGAAGAAGACAAACTGAAATTTATGCATTTCAGAGTTAATCAAATTGTTGATAAATATAAAAAGTTTGTCACAGTTGATATACCTGATAGAATACATGACGACATTGTAAATGAAATTGATGTATCTCAATATAACAATATGCGAGAACTAAACAAAAAGATAAAAGATACTTTTGTAGCCAAAATTAAGAGTTAGGCAAATTAAAATATATTCACTGAGTACAATTTGAGTACAAAAACTTTTGCAAAACAAATCACGGCACGAAAAACTGTGAAATTCAAGAAATATAATCACGATAAATTAAGAAAAAACACCTTGGTTAACTTCCACTAAGTCGAGTGGGAGTAGTTCCCTTTGGTTTAGATGTGCCGAAAAACCCAGTATTTATGTGCCTTTCGGGACTTGGCACTTTTTGAACAACCGCTTTTGCAACACTTTTGCAACACTTTTTTCAAAAACGTGTTTTCGGGCAGATGAAATAGTCCCCATTGGCTTACAACTAAACCTAAAAATCGCATAATTTTTAAGGCTTTTGCCCTGTTTTGGGCAGAAGCCTTTTTTGCATATTTGATAAAATTTTCTCTTTAATATATCATCAAATCAGATAAAAACAGCGAGGTGGTTGCTTTGAAAGAACAGAAATATCATTTATATCTTTCCGATGATGAATACAGACAGACTATTCAGTCCCTTGTTCGCTTGAAGAACAACCTAATTTCACAAGGCAGATCTCGAATACATTATTTTGTTCCAAATGCCATAATAGCCGTTCCTGATCCTCTCTCGATAGTTTTGATAAATGATATGTAATTTGAGAAATGTAATCCGGCTCGACATATGATGAAGCATCCAATAACAGTTTATCAACCGAAGTTCCTAATGCATCAGCTATATTAACCAATGTATCAATTTTTATGTTGATTTTTCCTCTTTCAATTTTTGAAAGATGTTTCTCCGATATGTTAGATAATTCGGCTAATTTTTCTTGGGTAAAACCTCGCTGTTCTCTATAATTACGAATGTTATCACCCAATTTTTCGTAATCCATATTTGTAGTATCACTCCTAACATAATTATACTAGTGCTTTGCTGTTTTTTTAACTGCTCCAATGCTTAATTTAGTAATCACGCAGGATAATACTACCCACATAAATAAAAATAGAGCTACACACATTTATATGGTGTAGCCCTAATAAACTTTTGATTATTATGGAATGTATGGATTTGGATTAAATAAAAGTATAATCAAATCTATCAATATTTTAGCTTAAAAAGTTCATAGTAATAAAAACAAGCTTTTCAATATCTATTGTATAAAAGTTATATATTGTTTACATTACTTTCAATATAATAATTAAATCTTCTATGTCAATCAAGCCGTTACCATCTAAATCGCAATGTTTAAAATCGTTCCAATCAATAGATTTTTCACCCATTCGATAAAATTTTTGGCAATATGTAATATCAAGAAGATCAACTACTCCGTCAGCGTTTACATCACAGCTTGACTTTTTAGTGACATTTGTATTTGCGCTTTCGGCGGTAATCTTAGTTGTAAAGTAAACTGCTTTTCCGTTTTTATCATATCCTGCTGCCGAAACATCAACAAGCCTTATTCCGACCGGCATATCGTTAAGAATTTCTTTGAATTGAACCTCAGCTGCATCGAAAAGCTCATTTTTGGTTAAGCTTCCGCCCGCACCGTTTTGCAGATAGGACAGTGCTATTGTTGCGGTGTTATCATTATTCCACTTAATTCCAAGGGAAGTAAAACCGTTCTTACCGATTAGGCTTTCAAATTGCAAAGCATCGTCCTTTTGAAATGTAAATGATACGGTAGCCACCTTTTTGATATTTCCCAGCTGAAACCTAAAAGGAATTATATTTCCCGTAAGAGTATTTTTCTTTACGCTAACTGCTGCTGTGATCGGAAGTGTTTCAGCTTTCTTTTCATTGACTGTAATATCACAGCTTGCTTTTATTCCGTTTACTGTTTGAACTGTAATCACCGCATTTCCTGCCTTTTTTGCCGTGACTTTTCCGCTTGCTGATATTTGTGCAACATCGGTGTCGGATATGCTCCAAGAGACAGTTCTGTTTGATGCATTTTGGGGCATAATCTCGGCATTCAGTACCGCACTTTCGCCCTCGGTTAAAACAAGTGCGGACTTGTCAAGTGTTACCGATTGCGGATATATCACCTCGGCTGCGGAAAGCGAATAATAATCAGAAATATAAGTATTTCCGGCATAATCAATCAGTGCGATTTTCGCCTGTGTCAGTCCTTTAAATCCGGAGGCGGATAAATCAAAAGTGATTTCCGATGTTGTATCTGCCGATGTGGCATCGGGTTCTATCCATTTGGTAATCGGCTCATTTCCCGTTGCGGTTGCACACACTCCTTGAATAAAGTGATTGTCATGGACGGTTACAATCCACTTTGTCCCCTCAATACGGCTTGAAATTACCTCCGGCGGCACACTGTCAATCACAATCGGAAAAGCTTTTGTTTCTTCGTGTCGTCCGAGTGTTGCCGTTATTTTATAAACATAATTTCCGTCATCGAGAGGAGTGTTCCATACATCAAACGGTGCCCAGCCCTTTGCTGCCATTGGTGTGTAATAGCCTTCAGAGGAATGATAGCTTTTTGAAACATTTGTCGAGCTTTCGCTGTAAACGGTATTTCCGTCAGAGTCATCTACCGAAAAAGTCAGTTTATCGACATTTCTGAGGAGTGAAACGGCGGCGGTCACATTTTTGCCGGTTTCGCTGCCTTTTATCGCAATTTTATTTGCGTTATATTCTGTCGCTCCGTCGACATAGTAATTATGACCGAGAATATATCCGCCGCCATCACTGTTTCTGAACTGTCCGATTTGTGTTTCGCAGATTGAAGCAGGTTCATCATCATAAATATCCGAGTCAAATATGTTAAGCGCTTGCCAATCTCCAAAAAAGCCCATAAACGGATAAGAAAGTGATACTTCGTCATTTTGTATCGGAGTCATCGTCACAAATCCCTCAATATAAATTCCGTTTGGAAATTGAGCTTTGAGATTTGCCTTTCCTTTTTCCGTCAATTCAATTTTGACATTGACCGGAGTTTCTCCGTTTGGATCAACTGTGATTTTTTTCGGAATTGTTACGGAAACCTCATCGTCCGAAAGCTTTCTTGCCTTTTGCGCCATATAAACGACACCGTTTTCCGAAACCGTATCTTCCGTCAAAACGGTTATTGTTGGCTCATATTGAACCGTATCATCGCCAATAGATACTGCTTTGAAATCAAAGCTGAAATTTCCGCTTTCATTATATCCGATTTCTGCTTTCGGTTTTGTATTATCCGAATTTAAAAGAAAAACATCGGTTTTTACCGCATTTTGTAGTTGTACAAGACCCGAACCTTGTTTTCTCGGTGAGTACGGAATACCGTTTTCGTCCCGAACGGGAACTGCCGTACTCATCATCAGTGCATTAAAAAGACTCGTTCTTTGCTCGGCTGTCATATTTATTCCGTCACGATTTTCCGAAATGTATTGTTGCATAACCGCTGCCGCACCTGCCATATGCGGTGACGCCATTGATGTACCGCTCATATTCCCGTAAAGTCCGTTCGGAAGCGTTGAGTAAATATCTCCGCCGGGGGCAGTGATTTCGGGTTTCAATTTTAAGTCGGAAGTAACACCCCAAGAAGAAAAATCACTCATTTTTCCGCTGTAATTATCTTTGAATGTGTCAACATAATCTTCGCTTACTGAAAGTTTTTTATCGGGCTGTCCGCAAAGATATTCACCGTCGGCTTTGCTGATAAATACGCAAGGTATTTTGTTATCGGTGGACATATTTATAAGCGCACCGTCAACATTATCATAAATGATGGCGGCAATCGCACCGGCATTTTTTGCATTACTTTCCTTTTGAGCAAATGTCAGAACTTCCCCGTTTTCTTCACCGGCACGCTGAATCAGAGCAATTTTACCTTTAAGGTTTTTGTCTGAAAAATCTGTTGTAGCACCGATGCCGCAATCGACATATTCAAATGTGCCGGAAAGAGATATAAGCCGGTCGCTTTCTTTTTCTGCTGTGTCATTATAACGAATTTTTCTGCCATTTGAAAGCAGATAGATGGATGTCGTTTCAATATTGTTCATACTCGCAACCGAAAGAGCGGCTTCATAGGTTGATGGTGAGGCTACCACACCGTTATCGGGTTCTGTCGCTTTCGGCAAATCGTTTCCGGCTGCATTCTCATATGTTGAGCTGTATTCGTTTCCGGCTGCACAGTATAAAGCTATTCCTGAATTTTTTACACGATTATAAACTTCACGCATAGATTTATATGCACTTTCGGAAAAGCCTGCCGTTGAGCCAAGGCTCATATTTATAACATCAACGCCGAATTTAACCGAATCGTCAAGCGCTGCCAGAATATCGTCATCATATGCACCGCCGGACGAGTCGCCGAACACCTTCATGATAAACAGCTGTGCGTCCGGTGCGACACCCTCGACCACACCGCCGCTGTTTGCACCGACAATTCCAGCAACGTGCGTTCCGTGCGATTCACCACCGGAAACATTGGTGTCAACATCGGCATAATCATATGCGTATGGGATTTTATCGTTGATATAGACCTTTGAAACATTCAACTTTCCAATCGTCATTTTATTGTTTTTTATAACGCTTTCAATATCCTCTTTGGAATATTTCGGACTGTTCACTGATGAAAATGCCGGGTGCGATAAGTCAAGTCCGGTATCGAGAATTGCTACGGCACTGTTTTTGCCCGTAAAACCCAAATCGCCGACAATATCGCCTCCTATTGCAGATACTCCGCCGCTTGAATATGTGTCTATCGGTTCAGGCAAAGAGTAAAATTCTGCAACAAATGCGTCTTTTACACCGTCGGTTTGTTTGATAGCATCCAAGTCCGCAACATTCGCTTCAACAGCTAAACCGTTCATAATTGTAGAATATTCACGCTTAACAGTAAAATCCATACCGCTTTGAACAAGGCTTTTTTTGACAGACTTGCGATTCTGCTCAAGCTTTTGCTCTATCTCTTTTGCTTCTTTTGATGAAAAAAAATCAGAAACAGTAGAATATGTATTGATTTTTTCACTGTAAGAAAGCAAAGGCGAGTCCTCAAGTTCAATAATAATACGAGTGTTTTTATTCTCATCACTCTTGCTGATACAATTTGACGGCGGAACAAAAATGTCATTAGTTTCGGCAAATACAGCTGAATTTGAAATTATAAAAAACGCCGAAATAAATGCTGAAATCGTGCGTTTGAAAAATTTATTATTCATTTTATTTTATTAAAACCCTTTCGTAAATAATTGGCGTTATTTACGGTTAGTGACGACTAACTACAAATAATATATCACAAATGTTTCGATTTGTAAAGTATCTACAAATATTTTTTTCAGTATTGACAAATTAAATTTGTTGTGATACATTTTATTTTGTTAATTATGGTGTGACGACCGAATAAAAGAGCCGAGAACAGGGTTCTTTTTAAAAATACTACGGTTAGTTAAGACAAACCACAAATGAGGAGTGATGTACGAAATATTTATTTTTTTTACAGGTAAGTTAGTTAAAACTAATCTAATAATCAACTAAAGCAGCGAGGTGATCAAGTGAACTTACGCAAAAAAATAATCGGAGTAATTGTAATTGTGTTGATTGTAATAACAAACATTGCTGTCTTTGCACAGACAGAGAAAAAACCGCAAACCACATTAGCGGTTGAACCAAAACGCACCGAAGCAGGGATAGAGTATAATTTATACTTAGAAAACACGAACTGTTTAAGTACGCTTTTCTTTGAGATGAATTTTGACGGTAAAAATGTCGGAAAAGCAACTCTTGAAAAGAACGAATGCTTTGACATATTGCATACAACTTGGAATACCGACAACAGGATTTCTGTAAAAGGATACCTCGGAAGAACTGGTAATAAAATGGGGTTTTCGTCAAACGAAAGAATTAAGGTTGCGAAAATCGTCATTCCGATTGATGTTTCCTCAACCGGGGAGTTTATTGCGGATATATCAAATGTGATATGTGCCGGAATTACCGAAACAGACGGTACTGCGGTAAAAGGAGAAGTAAAAGTTTACGAAACAAGTATAAAGTATTCCGCAAAAGAGTGCAGCATTTTAGATTTCAGTCAAGATGCGGTTGATATTCTTTCTTCCAAAGCTCAAAATGTCGATGTGATTTTTGTGGCATATGACGAAAACGGCAAATTGGTAAGTTCTCACAAAGAAAATGTTGCATTACAGCAAGGTAAAAATAAACTTGATGTCAGCGGAATTGATTTCACTAATTCCGACTCTATATCAGTTATGGTATGGGATAGTATGATATCAATGTGTCCGCTTGCGGATAAAGCAACGATAAATAAATAGAATGGAGATTATGCGATGAAAAATTTATTCAAAAAAACAATGATAACGATGTGTTCGGCGGTGATGCTGATGGGAATCGGCGCGGTCAGCGCCAATGCTGCCACTACAACGGTCGGAGATTTTACGGTTGACCGCTCAAAATCCGGCTACTCCTCGCCGTATGTGGTAAGCATTTCGGCATATAACGGCGAAGGCGGCAAAATCACTTTGCCGACAACCGCAGAAATCAACGGGAAGGAATATCAGATAACCTCTGTCGGCAATGCATTTGAGGGAAACGAAAGTATTACCGGCGTCACGATTCCGGACGGATATACGGAAATAGGACTCAGTGCGTTCAAGGATTGTACGGGACTGCAAAGCGTTGAAATCCCCGGATCTGTGGATATGATTTCAACAAACGCATTTTCCGGCTGCACAGCACTTAATACCGTAAATTTTGACGATGATACGGCAGCGTCGCTTACGATCAATTTAGGTGCATTTGCAAATTGTACCGCACTCATCTCTATTGAGCTTCCGGCAAGACTCAGCTCGACAAGATACAATTTTCTGTACGGCTGCGATGCATTGACATCAATCACAATGAAAGACGGTGCGCAAAAGTTTGCCACTGTTGATAATGTACTTTACAATGTCAGCGATGATGAGGCGGTAATGGTTGTATATCCCGGCGGAAAACCGGAAACGGAATACACCATTCCGACAGAAGTGAATGGAAAAGCAGTAACTTCCACTGCAATGCACCTTTTCAGAAACAACTCTGTTTTGAAAAAAGTTACCGTTCCGGCAAGCATTACAAGCTTGGGTGGCTACACATTTAACGGAATGAAAGCCATTGAGGAAATTGTCCTTGAGCATGAAACAGCTCCGTCAATCGGCTCGGAAATTTGCACCGAGATGAATACCGGCAGCAAGGTCATTGTGAAAAACGAAGAAGTTGCAAAGATTTTTGAATCCACATCTGCATATACCAAATATTATACACCCGAAAAAACAACTATAACTGTTGCGGGGCAAACTCCTGAAGTCAAGACGGTTTCCACAAGCTTTTCTGTTTCGGCAGAGCCGGAAATAAAGGACGGAAAAGCGGTTTACAGCATTTATTTTGATAACGCCGAAAATGTGAATACGGTTCTTTTAAAGGTGTCATTCGATGCGGCACAGGTTAGTGAAGGTACGGTTACGGTTGCAAATGACAAATTCACAAGCGGAACATCAAACTGGACAGAAGAAAACGGAAAACTTATCTTAAAGGCATATGTCGGAATTACCGGAAATGTTTCGGGATTTTCTTCAGCAGAAAAAACAAAGCTTGCAGAAATTGCCGTTCCTTTAAAAGCCAATGCAAAGGGAAATATCACTGCAAAAATAACCGATGCGAAAGCGGCAGGCGTTGTCGGTGAAGATGAGTCGGCAATGAACGGTACAGTCACAATGGGCACATCATCGGCAAACGTATTTGTTCCGAATTATGATGTAAATAGCAACGGTACGGTCGATATTATTGATATTACCGAGGCGCAAAGATACTATCAGGTAGCATCATCGGATGAAACTTGGGCAAAAGCAAAAGCAATGGATGTAAACGGCGACAACAAGGTTGACATTCAGGACTACATAGACATATTCAATCATTTAAGCGATTTCTAAAAAGGAGTATATATGAAGAATAAAATTTTTAACAGATTATCTTCTCTTGTAGTGATTGCGGCTATGCTGATGGGATTTACCGTCAGCGTATCTGCCGGCAATGACGGACTGATTGGTGCAAATATCAAAGACGGCCAGCTCCTCGGTTATTTCGGAGACGGCGGAGATATAAAAATTCCCGATACCGTCACCATTATTGCGGGAGAGGCATTTTTAAATAACGATAATATCACAAGCGTAACGATTCCAGGCAGCGTACAGGTAATCGGCTACCATGCATTTGACGGCTGTACCGAATTGGAACGGATCATATTTGAAGACCCGACAGACGGAGCTGATTTGATTATCCGACTGGATGCTTTTGCAAATTGCCCGAAGCTTACGGAATGTGAAATTCCCGCAGTGGCAAGCTATGTGACGGCGAATGTATTCAAAGGTTGCAGCAGTATGGAAAAAATAAAGGTACATCCGCAAAACCCGTATTATTTTACGGACGATAATGGCGTTATGTTCGGACCGCGGGTCAATGAGGGTGAGCCGCAGTATGACGATCCGAATTTGACATTGACGGCTTATCCGAGCGGTAGAGAGGGATTATACAGTATTCCCGAAAGCGTTCAAGGAAGAACCGTCGACCGCATTTGGTCAGGGGCATTCAAAAATGCCGAAAAGCTGACGGATATAGAGATTCCCGAAACCGTAAAAATCATCGGAGGCAACGCTTTTGAGCATTCGGGATTAACCGATGTAACAGTACCCGATACGGTAGAGTCGCTGGGTTCCGGGGCGTTTGAAGATTGCACAAAGCTTACGCATATTCAGTTGCCGAAAAATCTGACAAGCATACCGCACAGCATTTTCAAAGGCTGTACAAGCCTTTCGTCAATCGAGTTCCCACAAGCGGCGACCAATATTGAAATGTATGCATTTGCCGATTGCAAATCGCTTACAAATCTAATTCTTCCGGACGGCCTTGTGAATATTACACTGGCGGCATTTGAGGGATGCACCAATCTGCAAAGAGTGGTGATTCCGGCAAGTGTCACGGGATTTCCGAATGATGATACGCTCGGAGCTTATGATATGTTCCCCGACAGTCCGAAAAGCCTTGTTGTATATGTAGAGAAAGGCTCAAACGGAGAGCGATGGGCGGTGAATAATGTTGCCGACTGGGGTTATCAATACAAAATTCTTGACAGTGTATCCAATCTTGACGGTGTTGATTTCGGAAGCTTTTACTTAATCAATCTCGACAAAAAAGTCAGGGTTGAGGGAAAGTTTTCAATTAATTCGCAGCTTGTTGTGAATGAGATAAATTCGGGCAACGAATATGATGCATTTCAGGCAAAATCGGAAAACGGAATTTTGAAAGTATATGAAGTATCCGCAACCCACGAAAGCGATACCTATACAATCAGTGTCGGACTTCCGGACGGCTGCTCCAAAAATGCAAAGCTGTATTATTATGAAAACGGCGAGGCGGTGGAAATTTCATCATCACAAGTAAGCAAGACCTTTACCGTACAGACGGACAGTTTGGGATATTTTGCAGTAATTGATTCTTCAATATCCGGTGGAGAAGATCACGAAGTAACGAAAGTAACGCTGAACAAAACCACCGCAGCTATGAAAAAGGGCGATAAACTACAATTATCGGCAACGGTACTGCCACAAACGGCAACGAATAAATCAATTCGTTGGGAGAGCTCAGACAACACGGTAGCGACCGTTGACAGCAAGGGCGTTATAACCGCCGTTTCGGCAGGTAGTGCAAAAATCACGGCAACGGCAGTGAACGGTGTAAATGCTACTTGCACAATCTCCGTTACGGATTCCGAAACCCCAAAACCGGCAGAGGAAAAAATCGAAACCAAAGTATCGCTTAAAGCGGATAAAGCGGTTTCCGAAAAAGGAAAATCGTATTTCACGCTTGCACTTTCCGAATCGTCAAGGATTGCAAATATTCAAATTACTTTTGAAACATTAACCAATGATGTAACAGTCAGCGGAATTAACGGATTTACCGTTATTGGCGACGCAGAGGACGGCAAAGTGGTTTTGGGTTATCTCAATGCAAACGGCGAACTGTTTTCCTCGGCTCAGTCCGCAGATATTGCAAAAATTACTGTCAACGCCGAAAATGCTACACTGAAAATCACCGATGTCAAGGTATCGGGTTGGGACGCCGATAAAACCGTAAAATACGGCAAAGTGAACGGAATCGACCCATCCGAGGCAACCTTTACGGATGCACTTTCCTATGACGTAAATCAAGACGGAACGATTGATCTTTTGGATATTACCGAAGCACAGCGTTACTATCGTGCAGATAAGAACAGTTCAAACTGGAATGATGCATCAAAATGCGATTTCAACGATGACGGCAGAATCGACATCGAGGATTATATGGAAATTTGGCTGAATTTTACAAAATAATGACGCATGATACAGGGCTGTATTCTACTATAGCCCTGTCATTTAAGTAGGAGGATATTATGAACAAAATAGCAAAAAAGCTGTTTTCGGCTGCTGTGATTGTTTGTTTGAGTATTTCGTCTGTTGCTGCCTATGCGGCACAAATCACGCCCTCAAGCACAAGCATCACGCTCGGTAAAAACGATAAAGAAATTTCGTTTGATATTTTTTTAGAAGCTGACAGTGCATATGCAGGGGCGGAATTTGGTATTAAACCATCACAAAGCGATGTAGAATTTAAATCACTTGTCTTGTCAGATGAATTGCAGAATGAGTCAAAGGTACAGACTATAAAAGACGGATGTCTGTATTTCGGATTTTTTTCAAACACCAACAAATACAGCACCGAAAAAAAGAAAATAGCTACATTAAACTATACTTACAGTGGCAGCGGAATAAGGACAATTTCCTTAGTTGAATCAAAAATAGTAATAGTTGATAAAACAGGTAAAACAAACGGAGATACCTCATCAAGCCCGTTTACCGTTTCAATAACCCGACAAGGAACATCCGGCGGCGGTGGTGGCAGTTCTTCAAGCGGAGGAAGTATAAAGGAACCGGATATAACCATACCCATTCCTGACACGTCAAAAACCTATTCAGACAAAAAATTTGAGGATATAAACGGTCATTGGGCGGAAAACGATATTTACAGCGGCGTAAAGAACGGCTTGTTCGCAGGCATATCGGATACGATTTTCGATCCCGACGGAACTGTTACAAGAGCAATGGCGGTTACCGTTCTCGGTAGGTTTTCAAAAGATAATACAGAGAGTGCAGTATCGGCTTTTACCGATGTTACGGCAGATAAATACTATGCAAACTATGTTTCATGGGGTGCGGAAAACGGTGTTGTAAAAGGTATTTCCGAAACAGAATTTGCCCCCGAAAGTGCAGTTACTCGTGAACAGATGTCGGCAATGATTGTACGCTATCTGAATTACGAAGAGATCCCTTTACCGACCGGCAGCGAGAAAATAAAAGAACATAGCGATTATGAGCAAATTTCTAATTACGCAAAAGAAGATATGGCAATCTGTTATGAAATGGGACTGATAAAGGGGCATGACAGCGGACTTATCGAACCAAACGGAAATTTAACCCGTGCGCAGCTTGCTTCGATTATGGCAAGAATTTCAACTTATTTTAAAAATACAAAATAAAATTTAATAAAACTCTTGACAAAAAGATATAACACTGTTATTATGAATATAACAGTGTTATATTTTGCTTTGCGGAGGACTGAAAATGAATAGAAACGAAAATAATACGCTTGATGATATTCTGTCGGCTGCAAAAGCTGAATTTTCCGAAAAAGGCTTTCAATCGGCATCACTGCGCAGAATCGTAAAAAATGCCGGCGTGACAACGGGTGCATTTTATGGTTATTTTAAGAGCAAAGAAGAATTGTTTGACGCACTTGTCGGCGAGCAATATGACACGCTTATGGGTATGTTTTGTGAAACGCAAAATGCTTTTACAAGGCTTTCACCGAAGGAACAGGCACAGCAAATGGGCGAGCTTTCCGGCGAGGGAATGATAAAAATGATGAATTATTGCTATGCCAATAAAGATGAATTTAAACTTATTCTCTGCTCCTCTGACGGCACAAAATATGAAAATATAATTCACGATATGGCGGAAATCGAAGTTGACGCCACGCATAAGTTTGCAAAAACAATGGAACAGCTCGGCTATCCGAAATACAATGTTGACAAAACACTTGAGCATATATTGGCAAGTGGATTGTTTTCGGCATTTTTTGAAGTGATTATTCACGATATTCCGCACGAAAATGCGGCAGAATATCTTGAGGAGCTCAAAGCGTTCTATACTGCCGGCTGGAAAAAAATTATGGGATTTTAATCCCTATATTTTTTGAATATAGGTTAGGTTAAACTAACCATAAGACAACATAAAACAAATCAATGCAAGGAGGAATTGTTTTGAAAAAACAATCAAATTTATCACGGCTTTTATCTTATGCCGGCGTACACAAGTATTTTACTTATGCCTCGTGGGTGCTGTCCGGCATATCCGCACTGACTGCGCTTGTGCCCTTTTGGTACATTTGGAAAATTATCAACGAGGTATTGGAGGTCTCGCCGAATTTCGGCAGTGCCGCAAATCTTACGCATTACGGCATAATGGCAATGACTTATGCGATTATATCGTATTTAATCTATATCGGCGCATTGCTATGCTCGCACCTTGCGGCATTTCGCATTGCGGCGAATATGCGTATTGACATAACCGAACACATTTCAAAACTGCCCATCGGCTTTGCCGACAGTTTCGGCAGCGGAAAACTGCGCAAAATCATAAACGACTCCACCGCGGCGACAGAAACCTATCTTGCACATCAGCTGCCGGATAAATATGCGGCAATGGCGACACCTGTCGGACTGCTTGCACTGCTGCTTGTTTTCGATTGGCGGCTCGGACTTTTGAGCTTGGTGCCTGTTGCCGTTGGATTTGCGGTTATGTCCGCAATGACCGGAAAACGAATGGAAGAAAAAATGCGGCAGTACAGCAATGCACTTGCGGCAATGTCTAATGAGGCTGTTGAATATGTCAGGGGAATACCTGTTGTGAAAACATTCGGGCAGTCGGTGTTTTCTTTCAAAAAATTCAAAGCTACGATTGACGAATACAAGAAGTGGGTGCTTGCATACACAAAAGATATGCGGCCGCCGATGATGCTTTACACGGCGGCGATAAACGGTGTATTTGCGTTTTTAATACTCGGTGCGTTTTGGTTTACAAACGGCACGGTTACAAGTGAATTTTTCGTAAACCTCTTGTTTTACATAATCATAACGCCAGTTATCTCGGTCACGCTCACTAAAATTATGTATATGAGCGAGGAGGGTATGGTTATCGGCGACGCTATCGAAAGAATTGACAGTGTGCTTAATGCCGAGCCTATGAGCGTCGGAAACAATCCGCAAAATCCTAAAAGTACATCTATTGAACTTGAAAATATTCATTTCAGCTATGACGGCAAAAAAGAAGCTGTTTCAGGTATATCGCTGAAAATAAAAGGCGGACAGACGGTTGCATTTGTCGGTCCGTCCGGCGGCGGAAAATCAACGCTTGCAAGCCTTATTTCAAGATTTTTTGATGTAAATTCGGGAAGTATCAAAATAGGCGGCGTTGATGTTCGTGATATTCCCAAGGACGAACTTATGAACACGGTTTCATTTGTGTTCCAAAACAGCAAGCTCATCAAAGCGTCCATTCTCGATAATGTTAAAATGGGCAAGCCCAATGCCACCGATGAAGAAGTTTTAAATGCGCTTAAATCGGCGCAGTGTATGGATATTATCGAAAAATTCCCAGACGGCGTCAATACCGTTATCGGAAGTCGAGGCATTTATCTTTCCGGCGGTGAAATGCAGAGAATTGCCATTGCCCGTGCGGTGCTGAAAAACGCTCCGATTATCATTTTGGACGAGGCGACCGCCTTTGCGGATCCCGATAATGAGGTAAAAGTACAGACGGCTTTTGCAAAGCTTTCCGAGGGTAAAACGGTTATTATGATTGCACACAGGCTTTCAACCGTTCGGAATGCGGATTGCATTTATGTAATTGCCGACGGAAAGATTGCGGAATACGGAAACAGAGCGGAACTCATAGAAAAGAAAGGTATGTTCTATAAAATGCAAAATGACTATCAATCATCCGTTAGCTGGAAAGTATCAAACGAAACGGAGGAATCGAGAAATGATTAAGCTTATACAAAAAGCCACGGCATCGTCAAAAGACGGTGCGGTAGGGTTAATAAAAGGCATTATCGCCTGCGCCTTTCAGAATATGGCATTTATGCTGCCGACAGGACTTTTATATTATTTGGTCAAAGATTTACTCGGCGGCGACATGGGCGGAAAAGCAGTTTTTTACACAGTCGGCTGCGTTATATGCTTTGCGCTTATATTAATTACAACTTGGTTTCAGTATAACAATACATTTTTTACGACATACGAGGAAAGCGGAAAACGTAGATTAAGCTTAGCCGAAAGGCTCAGAAAGCTCCCTCTTTCGTTTTTCGGCAAAAAAGACCTTGCCGACCTCACAAGTACGATTATGGCAGACTGCGAAGTTTTAGAAAAGGACTGCTCGCACTACATACCGGCGCTGTTCGGCTCGGTGATTTCCACGATAGTTATTGCACTCGGTTTGTTTGCGTTTGACAAGGCAATGGCGCTTGCGGCACTGTGGGTAATTCCCGTATCGGTGCTGATTATTGTGCTAAGTTACAAGGTTCAGGACAGATCGCAGCAAAGGAATATGTCGGTCAAAATGGCTTGTGCAGACGGAATACAGGAATACATAGAAACATTGCGTGACCTCAAGGCAAACAATGCGGAAAGCAGTTACCTTAAAGGTTTAAGAAGTAAAATTCGTTCCGTTGAAAAAGGGGCTTTCAAAACGGAAATAACCACCGCCGTTTTCGTAACCTCTGCCGGAATGGTATTAAAGTTCGGCATCGCAACCGTTGCGCTTGTCGGTACGTCACGGCTTGTCAGCGGAAAAATAGATGTTTTAACGCTGTTTATGTTTTTGCTCGTTGCCTCCCGTCTTTACGACCCGATGCAGGCGGCACTTCAAAATCTTGCGGCGGTGATTGCGATGCGGACAAATGTTGCTCGAATGAACGAAATCTTAGATCACGAAATTCAGCAGGGCAGCGACACTCTCACAAATAAAGGCAGCGACATTACATTCGACCATGTGGGCTTTGCCTACAAGAGCGGAGAAACGGTACTTAGTGATGTGTCGTTCACCGCAAGACAGGGCGAGGTTACGGCGCTTGTCGGTCCGTCCGGCGGCGGAAAGACAACCGTTTCACGGCTTGCGGTCAGATTTTGGGATAATCAAAAGGGCAAAATTACTGTCGGCGATATGGATATTTCAAAAGTCGATCCCGAAAAGCTGATGACGCTTTATTCTATCGTTTTTCAAGATGTAACGCTTTTTAATAACACCATTATGGAAAATATCCGACTCGGCAGAAAAGGCGCAACCGATGAGGAGGTTTTGGCGGCGGCACACCTTGCGAATTGTGATGAATTTGCCGAAAAGCTCCCCGATAAATGGAATACCAATATCGGCGAAAACGGCTGCGAATTGTCAGGCGGCGAAAGACAGCGGATTTCAATCGCCAGAGCATTTTTGAAAGACGCACCGATTATACTTTTGGACGAGGCAACGGCAAGTCTTGACGTAGAAAACGAAACTGCTATACAGACGGCTCTTTCAAGACTTATCAGGAATAAAACGGTTCTTGTCATTGCGCACAGAATGAGAACAGTTGCCGGAGCCGATAAAATAGTTGTATTATCGGACGGTGTTGTTGCCGAGCAAGGCACACCGGAGAAACTTTTAAATAAAAACGGAATATTTAAGAGAATGGCTGATTTACAGCTTCAAGGACAGAATTGGACGGTGAGATAATGTCATTTTTTGAAAACACTCGTAAACCTGTGGGATTCGGCGGGAAAGTTATGACCGCAATGATGAATATAGGGCACAAACCTGTGGCACATTGGGGACTCCAATTTTTGAAAGTTTCGTCAAATGCCAAGATATTGGACTGTGGCTGCGGCGGTGGAGCGAACATTAAAAAGCTTCTTAAGAAATATCCGCATAGCATTGTAAATGGTATTGACTATTCTATTGTCAGTGTGGAAAAATCTAAAAAAGTCAATAATAAGGCTGTTGCAGAAGGACGCTGCACGGTTCTGAAAGGTAATGTGATGAATATGCCGTATTCGGCAACTTGTTTCGATGCTGTTACGGCTTTTGAAACCATCTATTTTTGGCAGGATTTGCCGAAATGCTTTTGTGAGATCTATCGGGTACTGAAACCCGGCGGAACATTTCTAATATGTAATGAGGTTAGCGGTGATGAGGCTAAAGATGAGAAATGGACAAAAATCATTGAGGGAATGACCATATATAAAGATACAGAATTGAAAATATATCTCGGACAGGCAATGTTTCGCAATATTCAGATTCGGAAAAAGAATAATTGGTTGTGCGTTACGGCGGAAAAGTGAGGGATATTATGTCAAAAAAAGCAACGGAATTTCAGCGTGTGGCAATGAGCCGGATTTACCGCGGAAAAGAAATATTTAATCCGCTTAACACCGGGTGGATTGATGAAAATGTCGCTTGCGTAAGAGAGTGGGTTGCAAATATATTTTTCCATCGCAGGGGTGAAACAACAATTATGATTGACGCAGGCTACAACTATGACAGGCTTGCGGAGAAAATGGGCTGGCTTGGGATTGACGCAAAATCAATACGGCATATTCTTATAACGCATCAGGACACCGACCACGTTGGGGCGGTTGAGGCAGACGGCTTGGGATTGTTCAAAAAGGCAAAACTTTATATCGGAGAAATCGAAAATCGTTATCTTACGGGCGAGGTTCGCCGAAGGGTTATGCACCGCCTATATAAGTTGCCGCAGGTGACGATAAATAACAAAAAGCAACTGTTAAAGGACGGCGAAACCTTTAAAATAGGCGATATTAAAATCCACGCATTTCTTGTTCCGGGTCATACATGGGGACATATGGTATATATGATTGATGATAAATATCTGTTTACCGGAGATACGATTTGGTTTGGTGCAGACGGCGGTTACAGCTTTATTTCAGCACTTGCGGAAAGCAATAAGCTGGCGGTGAGATCGCTCGGGATTCTTGAGCAAAAACTGAAGAAAATGTGTGTTAAGCCGCTGTTTATTACGGGACATACAGGTTTTACCGACAACTTTGAATTTGCATTTGCACATAAGGAAAAGCTGTGTTCACCGTTTAAAAAGAAAGTTCATGATCCGTCGGCACCGTACGATGCCTATGATGAGTCTGATGATACGGAGGAAAATGCAAAAAACGGATTTTTAAAGGCAGCAGGGAAATAAGAGGACTGAAATAACGGAGGCAAGCTATGTTTTGGGATAATGTTGCGTGTGTATATGACGTTTTTGCAAATGTTATCAACCGAAAAACAAATGAGGAGCTTTGCTCTGTGGTGAAAAATCTGATTCTGCCCGAATATGAGGTTTTGGAATGTGCCTGCGGCACCGGATTACTCACAAAAGAAACAGCACAGCGGTGCAAAAGCCTTGTTGCAACGGATTTTTCCGAAAAAATGTTGGAGCGAGCAAAGAAAAAGTGCCGTAAATATGCCAACGTACATTTTGAAAAAGCGGACATCATGCACCTTGATTATCCCGATCATAGTTTTGATGCAGTAGTTGCTGCAAATGTGATTCACTTGCTGGACGAACCGTACAAGGCTCTGCACGAGCTTGAACGGGTATGCCGCCCGGGCGGAAAAATCATTATTCCGACATATATGAACCGTACTGAAAATGGCAAGATCAATGGTGCTTCAAAGGCAATCGAAAAAGCCGGAGCTGACTTTAAGAGAAAATTCACTCCGGAGACATACAGAGATTTTTTTGCTGCTGCGGGATATGCAGAAGCAAGCTATACTTTATGTGAAGGACGGATTCCTTGTGCGGCGGTGTTGATAAAAAAAAGAGCGTTACTATGAAATATAAAATTGAAAAGAACACTGTACAGGAAACGCTTATTATTCCGCTTTATGCACGGAAAATGTGTTCCGAACTGTATCCCACATTGTATTATGATGAAACAGCGTCCGAACTGATTGATAAAATTGATTATGACTTTTCGGATGTTGCGGAAAAATCAAAGAGCCTTATGCAAAGATTTGGATTTTTAGAGGTTGCGATGCGCCCAAACGACCTTGCGTGGGAGATTCGGGATTATTTAAACGCACACCCGAACGCTGCAGTTGTAAACTTAGGCTGCGGACTTGATAACACCGGGCGCTGCTGTGATAACGGAAAATGCAAAATCTACAACCTTGATTTCCCTGATGTTATAACGGTGCGAAATAAGCTGCTGACTGCCGGCGAGCGTGAGAAGAATATAGCGTGTGATATAAACGATATAAGCTGGTTTGAAGAAATAGACGCATCGGACGGAGTTGTATTTTTTGCCTCGGGCGTATTTTATTATTTTCGCACCGAACAGGTTAAAAGGCTTGTTCGGGCTATGTCAAATATGTTTGGCGGCGGCAGAATGGTGTTTGACGCCGCCGGGAAAACTGCTGTAAAGATGATTGCAAAGACCTGGCTTAAGGAATCAAAGATAAAAGACGTCGGCGCTTACTTTTCCGTTTCGAACGCAAAGAAAGAGCTTTCCTTATGGAGCAGAGATATGAGCATTTCAAGCAGAGGGTATATGCTCGGTTACGGCGACCTAAAAAATGCGCCTGTCGGCAGATTTTTTAGGTTTCTGGCAAATGTCGGCGATAATGTTATGAAGATGCAGATTGTGCGTCTTGATTTCGGAGGTGCAAAATGAAATATATAGGAATACCGCTCGGAATGTGGGTGCTGTTTGAAAAATCGTTCAGAAAAAATCTTGTTTCCGAATTCGGATATAATAAAATCACAGCCAAACAAATATCGAAAAACGCAAAAAGCAGATACAAAAGCATTATCCGTAATCTGCCCGAATTTGAAAAGGGAGATCAGTTTAAAACAAACATTGTCGGCTGTGCAATGCTGGGTGCTTTTGTACTCTCTATGCCCAAAAGACCGAGCGTTGACGAACTTACTGAATACTATTCAAAAGCGATGATGACAAGGTTTATGAGGTGGCTCTGCCGCCAAAGCGGAAAGAAAAAATTCACCGCCAAAGACATTGCAGAAATGAAAAAAACTGCCGAATTAAAAGCTGCCGACCGCAACCCGTACTCGTGGAATATGGATTTTTATGAATATTCGGACGGCAGCGGCTATGAGGGGCGATTTACAAAGTGCGGAATTTGCGTGCTGATGAAAGAGCTTGGACTGTTCGATTTGACGCCTGCAATGTGCCGCTTGGATTATACGATGAGCGAGGCAGGCGGAGCCACGAATTTTGTGCGCCGATATACCATTGCGTCCGGCGGCTCGTATTGCGATTGCGGCTATAAAAAGAAGATTTAACGGTTGTTCGTAAATCGAATTTAAAAGGAACTGTAAATAATGCCGTTTTTATTGCATTGTTGTATCTAAAACATTAACAACTTTAACATCCTTGCGATCGGCATAATCTATTGTGTTCTTTGTCCCACTTGGCTGACCGTTTCAAACGGCAATTACAAGGCTTGAACGGTCAACCATCCATTCATTGCGTTTTTGATAGCAAGCTCTATAATAGTGATCGCTGATTATGGTTACATAATCGGCATTTTTTAATATGCGGTTATACCGCCGTTCTTCAAAGAATCCACGCCGTTTCTCAAAGTCGGGGTGCGGTATGGCACAGATGAGGCGCAGAGCGTCATTCCGCTTTTTCTTTTCAAGCACAATTTCAACCGCCCATATATCCGTACCTTTTGCCATACCCGTTATAAAAGTTACATATCCGTCCGCTATTGCATTGTCAATAGCCTTTTCCAAAAGATGTTTTACCTCATTTTCGGAAAGGCTTAATTTTTCCGGGCGATGTCCCGTAAAGCAGCACCTGTGTAATCGTTTTTCATTTTCCATAATAAATATTCCTTCTTCCGTTGAAAATTCAATGCAATTAAACTATTTTTCAAATTCTTTATTTAATATCTCATACAACTTTTCGGGGCTTTGTATAAGTTCGCTGATATGATAGTATGAATGTTCTACATCATCCCAGTAAAAAATCATATAACCGTGTTTAAGCAGAATAATCTCAATGTCGGGATTATTACGAATATCATTTTTGAAATACGATAAAACCTCGATATATTCCACAGAAAACTCCTTTCTCCGTCAAATGTTTAATTACAACGATTTTTGGACAAAATAAAAAATCGTAAAACTGATAGTTAAACGATTTACACTTCATATTATTTGAATTTTCAGGCATTTTATGAATATTTGACGGCTTATCAAGACGGATTATACATTTTTCCGAGCCGATCCATTTCTTTCGCCTTATGTTCCGGCAGAGAGTGAGCGTATATGTTCAGCGTTACTGTCGGCGAAGCGTGTCCGAGTATTTCGGACAGAGTTTTTATATCCATTCCGATTTCCAAAGCTCTTGTGGCAAAAGTATGCCGAGTTGTATGAAACTTTACATCACGAATGCCGAGTTCCTTCAAAATCGCCTTATATCGCCGTGCATAAACAGTCGGCTCAATAAACTTTCCCTTGCGGTTAATTAAAAAACCACCTCCGTGTTCAATCGCTTTGAGCTTTGCGGTTAAGATAATCCATTATTACCTCCGTATAAATGCAGAAAATCACGCAAGAAAGGGATTGCGTGACTCTCACATTCATTAGAATTTGCTGTTTTGATTTTGCCAAGTTGATTTATCGGCAATAGTCTCCATTACATCCCAATGTTCTGCAATTTTGCCGTTTTCAATTCTCCACAAATCATAATAAGATGTAGGTGCTCCGCCGAAATATCCCTCGCTGACTGCAAGCACATAATTGCCCTGTGCAAGCACCTGATGAACAGTAGTATAAATCATCTGGATGCCCTGTTTGCCGAGTGATTCAAGTGCTGCACCAAGTCCTGAAAGCCCGTCTGCAACACCTGTGTTATGCTGAATGTAAGTATCGCCATCAAAGTAATCAGGCGTTTTTTCGGGACGATTGTCTTGCATTACATCATAAAGGAAGTTTTTTATGAGCCCACGGTTTGACTCTGTCTTATCAAGGTCGTTGATTTCCATAGTGCCGTCTGTTTGTGTGTGACCTGACGGGTTCGGCTCTGCCTTGTTTGCAAGGTTGTCCTAGTGTTCTGCAATCTTGCCGTTTTCGTCGAAGCGGAAAATGTCAAAGGCAACCTGCTCGCCCACACCTGCAAAGTTATAAACTGTCTGCAAGAACACCTTGTCGCCGTCCTCGAAAGCACGAATGTTGTTTACAGTTGTTTTTACGGGAGCTGAAGCAAGGTAGGAAACAGAGCCTACAAAAGCATCCCTGCCTGTGCCGTATGCGAGATTGTGCTGAATGTAATTTTCTGCAAGAAGCTCGGAAGCCTTTTCTGTATCGCCTGTGGCAAAAGTGTTAATAAGTGCAATAGCTTTTTCTGTATTTGTCATTGTGATTACCTCTTTCTTGTCGTTTTGGTTATTACCAAAGATTTTCTTAAAAATATTCATTTTGGATTTCTCCTTGTCTGTACTTTGAGTTACGAAACGGCCGTTCTTCGTAGCTCTTGTCACTATTATATCTGCGTCGGTATCGCTTGTAAAGTAAGCGCAATATTGTGCCGTAGTTACCTGAAAGATACTATCGGGCGGTTACTGAATTGAAACTAATGCGTAAACACAATGGTTTTCGGAATTTTAAACGCTGAAAAATTTTTTAAGATTTTTTTGCTTTATGATGTACTTGACGGCAAATAGGGCGGTATGGTACAATTAAATTGTAAATAACGATTAGATATTATGGCGGAGGTAGCATATGAAAGAGAAAACAAAAGAGCTTCCGGCTTGTCCTGTGGAAACCACCTTGACATTGATTGGCGACAAATGGAAGGTTTTGATATTAAGGGATTTAATGCCCGGAACAAAGCGTTTTGGCGAGTTGAAAAAATCCATCGGTACGGTATCGCAAAAGGTGTTGACTGCACAGCTTCGTGATATGGAAGCGAACAGACTTGTGCACAGAGAGGTATATGCCGAAGTTCCGCCAAGAGTGGAATATTCTTTGACGGAATTAGGTTAAAGCCTCAAACCTATACTTGACGCTATGTGGAATTGGGGCGAGGACTACAAAAACAGCGTAACAGGAAATTAAAACTTTTGTGTGACAACATAATGACAACAGGAATTATGATATACGGTAATTCTTGAATAATTCTTATAACTTGTGCCAAACGGTATATATAAAATCGTTTAAGTCACAGTTGTCAGGAGCGAGTTGGAGTAATATTGTGAAAATTATGATAGGTGATAAAAAATAAGGAGTTTTGAAATGACTATTTTGGATAATACTATAAAAGCATTAAAAAACCTTGGAGGAAAAGCGTCATATTCGGACATATATGCAGAATATGAAAAGGTGTTGGTAATACAATAACTAAAAAACCAACAAGCTGGAATAAGAGCTTGTATTGAACGAAATTCTTCTGATTCTGAGGTGTTTAAAGGCAATGATGTATTTTATTCTGTTTATGGAAAGGGGAAAGGATACTGGGGATTGAGATAATCTTATAACATTAACAAGTCTAATTGTTATAATATAATATAGACATCCTGTTAATTTCATTAAATAAAAAAACAAAGATAACGTATAAAAATGGAAATAATAAAAAACACTTCAAAATCATTTTACTGCGGTTTTGGAGTGTTTTTTTATTCTGTTACAGTTTATTGTAGAAATGTATTTAAAACATATTGAAAAAAATGTTGTTATATGTTAAAATAAATTGTTAAAAGAAATGGAGGGAGAACATGAAAAAAGTTTTATATATTTTAATCGCAGCGATCTCGATAATGGCATTTTCGGGGTGCGGGATGAAAAACACGGTACAGATCGGTACGGGTGATGTGAACGGTACATATTATGCTTACGGTACGGAGTTAGCGGAAATATTAAACAACAACAGTGATGTTTATTTTAAAGTACGAAAAACAGCCGGTTCGGCGGCAAATTTACGCTTAATATCTCAAGAATATGTTGACATTGCATTTGTACAAAGTGATGTTATGAAAGACGCATACAACGGAACAGGATATTTTGACAAGGAATACAAAGGTTATTCGGCTATTGCCGGGTTATATACAGAGGCGATACAAGTGGCAGTGCCGAAAGATTCGGATATAAATTCAATAAGCGATTTATACGGAAAAAGTGTATCGCTTGGAGAAAAAAAATCGGGTGTATTACAAAATTCAAAACAAATATTATCGGCATACGGTTTAAATGAAAGTATGGTTGACGCTAAGTATTTATCATACACTGACGCAGCAAAAGCGATGAAAAACGGAAATCTTGACGCATTTTTCTGTACAGCCGGAACACCGACTCGTGCAATAACAGAAATTTCAGACGATATAAAGCTTATCCCTATTGACGGAACTGCTGCGGACAGACTTACAGAGCAATACAACGGATATGTAAAACATACAATAAAAGCAAACACATATGACGGACAAACAGAAGATATTGAGACACTCGGTGTGAAAATGGTACTGATTGCGAGTGACAAGATGTCAGACGACAGAGTAAAGTCAATCACAAAAAACATCTTCGGCAACAGCAACAAGTTTGGTTTTGCCAAAGATGATACATTTGATATGAACTTTGCAACAGAAAATGTTACTATACCGTTCCACAAAGGTGCAAGCGAATATTATGCGGAAAATGGAGTAAATGTTGCAACAGAATAAATAAAAAGGGGAAATGCAAAACATGAATCAGATTTCTTTAGATATGTACCAAACGCTCGGTATGGCGGTTGCAGTATTGTTTTTGGGAGCGTTTTTGAAAAAACGGATAAAATTCCTTGAAACATTTTGTATTCCGTCACCGGTTGTCGGAGGGTTGATATTTGCGATTGTTTCGTGCATACTGTATGCGACAGGAATTTTGGAAATATCATTTGACGAAACACTTAAAAATGTATGTATGGTAATATTTTTCACGTCGGTAGGATTTCAAGCTAACTTGAAAGTATTAAAAAGCGGCGGACTAAGCCTTGTGGTATTTTTAGTTTGCGTAATAGTGCTTATTATAAGCCAAAACCTTGTTTCGGTGGGATTGGCAAAGTTGGTCGGGGTAAGTCCGCTTATAGGACTTAGCACAGGCTCAATACCTATGGTCGGCGGACACGGTACAGCCGGAGCATTCGGACCTGTACTTGAGGACTTAGGAATCTCGGGTGCGTCAACACTTTGTACAGCGGCGGCAACATTCGGATTGGTAGCCGGCTCACTTATGGGCGGCCCTATTGGCAGACGACTTATATTAAAGCACGACCTTTTAAAAACTGCCGTTATGGAAGATGACGCAACACTTGTTGAGGATGAAAAGAAACACAAGAGAAGTGTAAGTATGTATGCACCTGCAACATATCAAATTGCCATAGCAATGGGACTGGGAACGATTGTTTCGTGGGCACTGAGCAAAACAGGAATGACCTTTCCAATATACATAGGTGCAATGATAGTTGCGGCGGCAATGCGAAACATAAGCGAACACACAAACCTCTTCACCGTAAATATGGGTGAAATAAATGATATAGGTGGTATATGTCTTTCATTGTTCTTGGGCATAGCAATGATTACATTGAAATTATGGCAACTTGCATCATTGGCACTTCCGCTATTGATACTTCTTGCAGGACAAGTTGCGTTGATGTTTGTATTTACGTATTTCGTTCTATTTAACGTAATGGGCAGAAATTATGACGCGGCAGTGCTTGCGGCAGGTACTTGCGGTTTCGGAATGGGTGCAACACCTAATGCAATGGCAAATATGCAGGCACTTACAGAAAAATATGTGCCGTCAGTAAAGGCATACTTGCTTGTACCGATTATAGGCAGTATGTTTGCAGACTTTTTAAATAGTTTAACAATAACTTTCTTTATAAATTTGTTCTAAGAGTGATATGGAGGGATTTATTATGAAAAAGAAACCATTTATAACAGTTGAAACAGAAAATCTTGCAGTACCGGAAGTTCACATCGACAAAGAAGATGTAGAAGAAACAACCGATACGGACGATACAGAAACCATTACATATGACAACGTGGCAGTGCCGGAAATACATATAAAGCGTAAAAATAAATAGTAGATTTTCACATTTTACTTATAAAATGAATAGAAAACCATAAAAAGCATATTATAAATTCATACAGAAAAAAACTTTACGGAGGATATAAGTATGAAGAAAGTAATATGCTTTTTTATTTGCGTATGTTTTATGATGCAGAGTGTTGTTGTATTTGCCGAAGGCAATACCGATTTAGGACTTAATGCAAAATCAGCAATACTTATGGAGGAATCGACAGGTAATATACTTTACGAAAGCAATCCCGACGAGAGATTACCTATTGCAAGCGTTACAAAAGTTATGACTATGCTCCTTATAATGGAGGCTGTTGACAGTGGAAAGATAAGCCTTGACGATATGGTCACTGTAAGTGAAAATGCAATGAGTTACGGCGGAAGTACAATGTTTTTGGAAACAGGAGAACAACTTACTGTAAATGATATGCTGAAAGGTATTGCGGTTGCAAGTGCGAATGACGGTTGTGTGGCAATGGCAGAACATCTTGCAGGCAGTGAAAGTGCGTTTGTGGATATGATGAATGAAAAGGCGAAGGAACTTGGTATGGAAAATACTCATTTTATGAACACAAACGGACTTGATGAAGATGACCATTATTCAAGTGCAAGAGATGTTGCGATAATGTCAAGGGAATTGATGAAACATGAAACGATTTTCAATTACACGTCAATATGGATGGACACACTTCGCGGCGGAAAGTTCCAGCTTGCGAACACAAATAAATTGATACGTTTTTATGACGGTGCAAACGGACTGAAAACTGGCTCAACATCAAAGGCACTATGTTGTTTGAGTGCAGCGGCAAAAAGAAATGATATGCAGCTTATAGCCGTTGTACTCGGTGCACCGACTTCGGCAGAAAGATTTGCGTCAGCAAAATCACTTCTTGATTACGGATTTGCAAATTATGCGGTAAACACACAAATAACCGCCGGAGATGAAGTGCAGAAAATAGCGGTTGAAAAGGGCGTAGACAAAGAAGTGGGCGTTGTTGCAGGTGACAGTTGCTCAACGCTTGTGAAAAAAGGACAAGAGGACAATATTACCAAGGAAATAAAAATAGACGAAACGATTACCGCACCGATAGAGGCAGGACAAAAAATAGGAACTATGACAATAAGCCGTGATGGTGAAGTTATAGCGGATATTGATTTGAATGCGTCGTCGGCAGTTGAGAAAAAGGGAATAGGACTTATAATAAAAGACTTTTTCGCAACTATTTTCTTCGGAAGCAATAACGATATAGAAGAAAACAGCGAGATTTAAAAAAATATAATAAAATTGTTGACAAAATAATTTATGTATGGTAGTATATATATGGTTAGTGAAAACTAACCATATATTTTTAATCTGCCGTTAGTTTATGCTAACTAAGAATAAGAGGTGTGTTAAGTGAGTATTGTAATAGTAGGCGGTCACGACAGAATGCACTGCCGATATAAAGAAATATGCAAAAAATTCGGATGCAAATGTAAAGTGTTTACGCAATGTCCTGCGGATTTTAAAAATCAGATAGGCAATCCGGATATAGTTATTGTGTTCACAGGAACGGTAGCACATAAAATGGTAAGAGTTGCGTCAGGTCAGGCTGAAAAGTCGGGTGCAATTATAAAGCATTGTAATTCATCAAGTGCTTGTGCATTGAATGATGCACTTACAGAATGTTTCTGCAAAGCAGTATAAATATTTTTAATACTGGGTTAGTCTGAGCTAATCAGAAAAAGGAGAAAATTTATGCCGACAGAGTATATTTTAGCGTATCATTGTGCACCGGCATTTGCGGGTATAAAACCGTCTAATATAGCCTCGTGCAGTAAGAGTGACAATCCGAATATAGCGTGTCAAGTCAAAACTCTTAATGAACAGCTTAATAAAAATGATATTTACATAGATGTTTTGTGCGAATGTGGTGAACGTGTGCTTGTTATGGTATATCGAAAGCAGAAACTGTGTGAATATCTGCAAAGAGAGGATATAAAATCGTTTTTGTGCGATAACGGTTATCCGAAAGAGTTTTCATTAACAAAATATTTGGCAATACTAAAGTCAAGGATATATGCACAAAGATTGATGAATAAGGAATTTCCGCACGAAATCGGAGCATTTCTCGGTTATCCTTTGCATGATATATACGGTTTTATAAATCATAAACATCAAGGCTGTCTTTTGACAGGCGAATGGAAAGTTTATGAGAACACAGAGCAAGCTGAAAAACTATTCTGTCGATATAATAAATGCCGCAGGGCGGTAATTAAAAGAATTAACGAGGGCAGAACTCTCAAAGATTTATTCTGTATAGCATAACTGCAAGGGCAGTTTGTTAATAATTATTTTTTCAGGAGGTTCATACAAATGAGCAAAACAGCAATTATTTATTGGAGTGGTACAGGTAATACCGAGGCAATGGCAAATGCAATATTTGACGGCGCAAAAGAGGTTAATGCAGATACAAAACTATTTTCAGTTGACCAGATAACAGCTGACGAGGCAAAGGATTATAATAACTTGATTTTGGGTTGCCCTGCAATGGGTGCAGAGGAACTTGAAGAGGGTGAATTTGAACCGTTTTTCGCAGAACTTGAGGTTAATCTTTCGGGTAAAAATGTAGCATTGTTCGGCTCATACGGTTGGGGCGACGGTGAATGGATGCGTGAATGGGAAAAGAGAGTTACTGACGCAGGCGCAAAGCTTGCCAATGAAAGCGTAATCGTAAATGATTCGCCTGATGAGGACGCTGTAACGGCGTGCAACGGTTTAGGTAAAATTGTAGCAACGCTATAATTAAATAGACTTCCCTAAGAGAAAAAATCTGAGTAGGTCATATTGGCTTGCTCAGATTTTTTTTGCAAATAAATGCTTGTATTTTTATAGTATTTATAATATAATATAATCTAATATAATATAATAAAAAGTGCAGGTGAAGAAAATGAAATATTACATAGGAATAGATTTAGGCGGTACAAATATTGCCAGCGGATTGGTTGATGAAAACGGCAAAATATTGAAAAAAATATCAGTACCGACAGAAGTTGAGAGAGGGGAAAATGCGATAATAGATAATATCGTCGATTTGTGCGGGAAAATTTGTGATGAAAGCAATATCAAGCTGTCGCAAGTTGAAAAAATAGGAATAGGAGTACCGGGAACGGTCGATTCCGAAAACGGAATGATTATGTTTGCGTGCAATCTTAATTTTAATAAAGTAAGTATAAAGCCGATTGAAGAAAAGTGCGGTGTATCGGTTAAAATATTGAATGACGCGGATGCGGCGGCATACGGTGAATATGTTGCGTCGGGAAGTAAGGCGGATAGCTTTATTTGTATAACTCTCGGAACGGGAATAGGCTCCGGGATTATAATAAACGGCAAGATATATAACGGTTTTAACGGTGCAGGCGGTGAAATCGGTCATACTACGTTGATAAAAGACGGTGTACAATGCTCGTGCGGTCGAAAAGGGTGTTGGGAAAAATATGCGTCAGCTACCGCACTTGTTGCACAGACAAAAGCTGCGATAAAAAATAATCCCGAAAGCATAATGTCAAAAGAAACAGTTATAAACGGACAAACGGCTTTTCGTGCGGCTGATAAAGGCGATGAAACCGCATTAAAGGTTGTAGAAAAATATATTGAATACGTTGCAGAGGGATTGATAAATGTAATTAATATATTCCAACCGAAAAAGGTTGTAATCGGCGGCGGTATCAGCCGAGAGGGTGAGCCATTTATAAGCAGAGTAAGAGAATTTGTTTATAAGTATGATTATAATAAATACCTTGATAAAACCGAAATAACCGCGGCAGAATTGTTTAACGATGCAGGTATCGTCGGTGCAGCATTATATTAATTAAATATAGGTAGAAGAAAATGAAAAAATTATTTACCCTACTAACAACGGCAGCTATGCTATGCAATATGTTTGCGGTTACGTCTTTTGCGGAGAAAAGTGACAAACCGACAAGCAATACAGCAATAACTGCAGTCAAAACAGCACAATGGCGAGCGACCAAAAGCGACAGTACAACGTATGATTTGCGTATTCACGGTTGGTCAGGATGGGGAACGGCGGCATATATGGGTTTTGAATTGCCTGAAAATTTCAATGCGGAAAATGTAGGCAAGGCAGAACTTGTACTCGATACAACTTCTGTCACAAATTCGGGAACGGCATACTTATATGAGGCTGATTATTCGGCTTTTGAAAACGGTATGCAATACACTGTTGCACCGACATATACCGAAAAAGAAATTAAGTCGCAGAACAACAACACAAACTGGAACATCGGTTCATGTACAAACAGCGGCAATGCACCGAAGATTGTAATAGGCGATGATGATAATGTAATAAAAAATGCGTCATTTTCTGACGGTGATGCAAATTGGACTATTACAAACAGTGAAAATATGACAGTATCTGACGGCAGGTTAAACGCAAGCGGTACAGATTACGAGGCACAAATCAGTCAAACGGTCGGAAATATGGAAAACGGAACATATACACTAAATGCGTATTTGACTAACGACACAACGGACGGTATTTGCTATTTGTATGCCAAAACAAACGGTCACACAATGGCGTCAACGTCAATACCGATAAGTGACAATGAAAGCAAGGTTACAGTGCCGGGAATTATCGTCGAGGACGGAAAATGTGATATAGGACTTTATATAAAAGGCTCGCAAAATCTTACTCTTGACAAATTGTCTTTTGCAAAGTCGGAGGAGAGCAGAATACCTTTCTTAAAAGGCGGAGAAATTTCAAAGCTTACATATGTAGAAGACAGGGGCGGCAAATTCTATGACGAAAACGGTCAAGAGGGTGACGCACTTCAAATTATGGCTGAAAACGGCTTTAATTTTGCAAGAATCAGAGTTTTAAACAATCCGGGAAAAGGTCACGGAAACGAGTATTATTTGCCTGAAGGCTATCAAGATCCCGACGACTGTCTGGCAATGGCAAGACGTGCAAAGGATAAAGGTATGCAGATAGAATTTACATTTGCATATTCTGATACTTGGTCGGACGGTGAAAATCAGCTTATTCCATATGATTGGCGTCCGTATATTGAGGAGAATAATCTAACGGGTGATGAGCTTGCAACATATCTCGAGGGTAAAATATACGAATTTACAAAGGATATGATGCTTAAATTAATCGAACAGGGAACTTGTCCTGAATATGTTTCGATAGGTAACGAAATGCAGTACGGATTGCTTTACAACAACCATAAGAACAATAACGGGTTCTACAACAAAAGTGATTATCTTACCCGTTTTGTAAATGCAGGTGCAATGGCTGTTCGCGAAACGTCACCGGAAAGTAAAATTGTTCTTCACAGTGACCACGGCGGTGAACTTTTGAGCAGAAGAAAGACCTTTATTAATGCACTTGCAAATATTGATTTTGACGTAATCGGTGTTTCGTATTATCCGTATTACACTAAGTCTATTTCGATTGATGATGTTGTGAATGAATTCAATACACTTATAAATCGTTATAATAAAGATGTTATAATAATGGAAACGGGTTACAACTGGAATGAAACAAAGCCTGATGGTTGGGACGGTCAACTTCAGGACAGTGGATATTATCAAAATATTTACGGTGAAACTCAATCGGGACAAAGAGCGTTTTTGACGGAATTGTATGCAAAGCTGAAACAGGTGCTTGGCGGCAGATGTATAGGTGATTTGTATTGGGATCCGGTAATGGTATATGATGGCGGAACAGGTCAAATCGGTTGGGCGATAGATGAGGCAACCGATACAACTCAAGGCAATGTTGTGCCGAATTCGACTATATTTGATTTTGACGGAAAAGCAGTTGAAGGACAAAAGGCGATGAAATACAATACAAACGCAAGCGACAAAATTAATATAACAGGTACAGTCAGCAATGATAAAGGCATTGTTAAAAATACAGAAATAACATTTACGGTAAACGGTGAAAAATATAACGTTTCCACTGACAGATTCGGTAAATACATCGTGTCTGTGCCATATCCGAAAGAGAATAAATTTGATATTTCGGCTAAAGGCTGTACGGAAAAATATACGCCGGACGCACCGTATTACGGCGTATTTGTAGAGAATATTAATTTTGAAACATATGCTGACGGAACAGAACCTGACAGTAAGAACTATATCTCAAAAGTAGACGGTACGATAGAAAATTTAATGTTAAAGTATGATGTTGAATACAGAACAGATATTGCAAATGCAAAGTTTTATGTTGCCGTATATGATGACAGAGGTAATGTGGTTGCGATAAGCGACAAAAACAGAGATAATATAAATATCAAAAACGAAAGCAAGAGTTACACGATAAAGGCGATGTTGTGGAACAGAAATTTAAAACCGTTGTGTAATGTAGAAAGTAAGACTGTTGAAAGATAAAAAGAGCCTGTCAACAAAATGTCGACAGGTTTTAGCGACACTTGTATTAATAAGTGTCGCTTTTTTGTATAATAGCATAGAATGGTATAATTGCTGTTTTGTGCTATCTTTTTTTTTCGAACACAAACCTTTCAAGAGCAATGTTTGTTGCTATTCTACATAGAATAGACGGTGAAAATGAGGAAGGCGAATGTAAATTTGAAGATGTTCCAAGCGGTGCATATTATGAAAAAGCAGTTGCTTGGGCAAGCACTAACGGTATAGTGGCAGGAATATCGGCAACAGAATTTGATCCTAACGCAGATATTACAAGAGAACAAATGGCAGCGATTTTGTACAGATACGCAAATTACAAGAAGATAGATACACAAGTGGGAGATAACACAAATATACTTTCATATTATGATTATAACGATATTTCTGAATATGCAATTCCGTCAATGCAATGGGCGGCAGGCAGTGGATTAATGGTCGGAAAAACAGACATAACACTTAATCCGAAAGACAATGCCACAAGAGCAGAGGCGGCAGCGGTATTTATGCGGTTTGTAGAAAATTTTAACGATTAAAATAATAGACCCATCAAAAATGCTGGGTCTATTTGAATGTTTTTCTGAATTCGGTTGGCGTAAAGCCTGTATATTCTTTAAAATCTTTAGATAGCTTTTGAATTGTGGAAAAGCCTATTGTATCGGCTATAAAGGCGATAGAATGGTCTGTATACAGTAAATCATATTTGGCGGTTTCCAAACGCATATGCTTAATGTAAAGTGCGGGAGTTATGCCGAAATGTTTATTAAAAATCGATATAAAGTATTTCTCATTAAATCCCATTAAATTTGAAAGGGACTTTACGGAAATTTTTTCGTGAATATGATTTTTGATATAGTCATTTATAAATTTGACAAATTCATCATCTTGTATTTCATTGTGTGGTTTAGCTTTATCGAAACTCAAAAATATTGCTAAAAGCTCAATCAAAATTGATTTTATCATCAGAGCAGATACTGCGTCATTTTTTAATCTGAGTTCGCTTAATTTATTAAAGAGCGATTTTACATAATCCGGATTTTCAATATGAACAACATACGGGAAATCAATTATATCAAATAGCGACTTGCCGTTAATTGTTGCAAAAAAATCACACCAATATTTATTGTAGCAAGTTTCGTTTTGGGAGTATAGCGATACCCTTGAATTTTTCGGCAACAGTACCATATCGCCTTTCTTTGGATAAAATTCTTTACCGTTTACCGTTATTTTACCTTGACCGTCTAATATTAAATAAAAACAATCTCTCATACGAGTATGTTCTTCTCTTGACCAATCGGGACATAAGCCGTTGTCTATTAAAATAAATCTTATTTCTAATTTTGAAATGTATTGATTGAGCAGTTGATTTTGACTGTGTGGATTTTCTCCCATATGTATCACCCCTAAAAGTATTATAAGAAATATTTATTGTTTTGTAAATATATAAATCTGACTTTTTGATAAAAAGATGTGACTTTTAGATACACAAATTGATATTGGTTATGTTAAAATACAATTAACAGATAAAATGTTTATGGAGGAATGAACGATGAATAAGAAATTGATTTCGTGTATACTGTCGGCGTCAATGCTTTGCACTTCAATAGGTATATTACCTGTAAAAGCAGAGCAAACACCGTATTTTACACATCAGAATGTAGTCGGTTCACAGACGTGTTACGGAGATGATACAGCTGAAAAAACGATTGATGAAATTCCGAATGTTATTCAGGGAATGAGAATTAATCAACCTGTTTTCAGAACAAAAGGATTATCACCAAACACGAGCTATACAGTAAATCAGCTTTTAAAGGACGGAACTGTTTTAAAAACCGAAAACGTTGTAGCAGATGAAAACGGTACAATAGAATTTAAGCATATACGAAATTGCGAAGAAGTTGAAGTTTTAAACGGGAAAACGGTAGTGGCTTCTCTTAATGCGGAACTTGAATATAAGAACGGCGTTGCCATTACATCTGCTCCTATGTCATATCAAATTTATCAAAGAGATGAAAATAATAAAGCAGAAATAAAAATAAAGGGAAAAACCGAAAACGAAACATCTGTCAGTGTCGATATTAACGGAACAGAAGAAAGTGTTACGGTTTCTGGTAATGAATTTGAATATACTAAAACTCTTGATACAGGGCTTTATGATATAACTGTAACATCGAACAAGGGAGAGGTTGCAAAGTATGAAAAAGTCGGTGTCGGAGATGTTTGGGTAGCGGCAGGACAGTCTAATGTGACGGATATGGGTGCTGTTACAGATGATTTTTCACCGGAAGATGATGACCCGATAAATGAAAATATGCACATAATTTATGCTGAAGATTGTACATGGCAACAGATGTCACATCCGGCAGGAGAAGGTCGTTTCTTTAAAACGGGAGTAAGAACATCGCCGGTAACAAGTTTTGCAAGAGAAATTAGCGAAAAAGAAAATGTACCGATTGGCATTGTTCAAACATCAGTAGGCGGTACGAACATTTGGCAATGGATAGACGGAATAAGAAATGACGCAAACAGCGGATATTTATTTAATGCACTAAAATCATGCTTTGATAAAATGCCGTCAAAAAATATCAAGGGTATTTTATGGTATCAAGGGTGTAACGATGCGATAAATGAAAACTACGCATATGATTATAAAAATTTGCAACAAAAAGTATTTGATACAATGCGTGATTTCTTCGATGAAAATACACCGATAATCACGACACAATTAAATGACGCAAATCAAGACAGTAACAGTTCACAAGGTTATTATGATGCGTGGTCATATGTAAAAGATATTCAACGTCAGAACGAAAGTTTATATGACAATGTTTATGTTGTTGGTACAGGTGAATTAGAACTCGGCGATACTATTCATAATAATGCCGCATCAAATGTGAAACTTGGTGCAAAATGGGCGAAAGTCGCAGAAGCGGTTGTTTACGGAGATGAATCTGTATCATATGAAAATGCACAGATAGATACGGCAAAAGTTACCGGCGATAATGAAATAACATTAACGTTTAAAAATACCGACGGATTGAAAGTTGCCACAGGAACAAAACGTATAGGAATTACAAATGTATCCGGAGGAGGCTACAAAATTCCTTTAGGTGATTTAACAAAAGAATTTACGGTAAGAAAAGGTGCAAGCCGAAAAGTTACTGCATCAAATAAAGATAAAGGTACAGAAATGACAATAAAAAGTGCCGAAATTCAAGCTGATAAAAAATCTGTTGTAATTACAACAGAAGAAGATTTAGCGGGTGTTATAGCGGTTGATTGTATGTACGGCAAGAGATTTACGCCTACACTTGTAGATGAAAAAACGAATGAAAGTGTATTGTCATTTTATAATGTAATTGCGGAATATGAAAATAAAATTCCTGTTACAGAATCTTTTGAAATAAATGCAAAGGATTCAGCCGATTTGAATAATGTAACTAAAACCGCATCAGACAGTACAATGTATGTCAACAGTTGGAAAAGCGGAAACACGGATAATACCTCATATGGTCTTGTCAAATTTGACTTGGAAAATTATGATTTTTCAAAAATAGTATCTGCAAAGTTGGCAGTTTACGGTAATAATATCGGTAAAGACAGAAGCGGTAATATAACAATCTCGGATATAGGAACGGATTGGGACAATACAGCAGTGTATGGCAATGTGTCATATACTCCGACGGTAGAAATAACAAAGATAAATTCTAACACTGCAAGCGTATTTCCGGTAGGTAACTATTCCGAAATAGACATAACAGACTATTTAAGAAAATATTCGAAGAATGAAATTGGTATAGGCATTGCCTCAGATTATGCGTCTGATGTAACTTTGTCAGGTAAAAACAGTGAAAACCCTCCTAAACTAATTATTCAACCTGGCAAAATGGTAACACTTTCATATACTTGCAACGGAGAACATTGTGCGGATATGGAAGTGACAATAGAGGCAGTCGGTGCAACAGAATATCAGACAACAAAACATACAACTGATAAAGACGGAAACGTTGTTGTTTATTTAGCAGAGGGCAGTTATAAAGCAACAACAGAAAAAGAAATTGGTGTGAGAAATGCCACATCAAATACATTTACAGTATCAACAGACGATTTGTCAAATACATATACTGTTGAAAAGAACAATGAAGAAAAGCCAAAGCCGGTAGAAAATCCGACATATACTTTTGGTAACAAATTCAATCAGATAAAAACGTTTAACACATCATCATTATCTGAAACAAAGATTGCCGATACAGGATTGAGTATATCAACAAACGGTTCAAATTATAATAATGTTGCAATAATGGATTCGTCGAGTAAAACAGGCACAGGCTATTATCCGCTTGGAACAGGGCTTAAGGATAACGGTTACTACTTGTTTATGGGTACAGGCGGAAACAGCAATACATCAATGACTTTGAAATTCGACAATCCAATAGAGTCGGGCAAATATGTAAAGATAACATATGCAAAACCGACTTCAACCAATGACGGAAGTAAAAACAGAAGTGCCGGTAATGCTAATACAATGACAATAGACGGTGAAACAATAGATATACAGTCAAATTGTGAGTTTGATAAGTGGTACACAACAACAGTAAAATTATCAAATCAAACCTCTCAAATAGACTTTAACTTTGGCAAATGGAGTTCAGTAGCTATTTCAAAAATCGAAGTTTCTGATGACGGCGATACATTTGAAATTACGTCTGACACAACCGAAAAGTATATAACGTCGGAAACTCAAATAGTTCAGTATTCAGCAAAGGCTTATAAGAGTATCACTACCGAAATGAACGGAGTGGATATAGTTTCAAAAGGCAGTGAAGATACAACAGCGAACATTACATATTCGGTAAACAGATATAACGGTGTATCAATAGATAATACAGGTTCTCTCTCGATTACTCCGTCTGCATCTGCCGGAACGGTAACAGTTTCGGCAGAATGTAACGGAATAAAGAAATCTATAAATTTAGTGCTTAAATCACTTGGCAATGCGAATGCAGTTGAAATTTACGGTGATGAGGTTGTCAATGGTCAAACTGCAAAATATATTGCAATTCCTATTGCAGACGGTGTTGTTATTCCGGCTCGTGATACAAAATGGGAGATAGTAAATAGTGTTGAAGGAGTATCAATATCTGATGACGGTACACTTACTGTTTCGGATAATGCCACAAACGGTATTGTGAAAATTAAAGCAACACTTATTAAATCTTCTGTTCAAACATCAGAAGTAGCAAATGAATTTAACGTTACAATCAGAAAGAACAATTCAGAAAAAAGTCCATACGAAGTTAAGGGATTGCTTTTGAAAAACGGAGAAACAAATATAGAAAATGCAAGCGGCATCGACGGAATAATCGTTGATAAAACAGGCGACAGCAAAAATGATTATATTGCAGTAGTAAAAGTATTTGACGAAAATAAAAAGTTAATCATAGAGCACGATATTGCAATAGGCGAATTGACTGACGGTGTACAAAAGATTGATACTGATATTGCATTTAAGAAAGCTTCTTTTGCAAAGGTATATATAGCAAAATCAGATAATGATTATACACCGAGTGATAATGAGTATGATATTGTTAAGGTTACAAAACTTAACGATAAATTAAATACAGCTACCGTAATGCAGAATAAGAGCGAAACAGAAACAAGTGCAACACTTATAATAACTCAATATAAAGACGGAGTATTAAAACAAATAAATGACAAAAAAGTAAAACTTCAAAAAGGAACAAATAAAATCAATTTATCAGATATTGAAGTTATAGACGGAGCTGATATAAAGATTTTCTTGTGGAGTGACAATATGACACCTTTGGCAACTGCATTAACAAAGATAAGTGAAAACGAAGATTATAAAATAGGCGAAGTTGTATCTGATGAAATATTCAGTACAACCACAGGAGAGTATTCAAACATTCCTCTTGTTTCAGATTGGTTTACAGGTGCAAAATCGGGACTTGGTATGGGTGCAGGAATTATATCGCCTAACAGTGTACCGTATGGAATAGACTCGAAATTAGTTGATGTATCAACTTTGAATGTAAATTATACATACGACAATAATTATCAAGGTGCAACTTCCGATAATGCACTATGGTATAAAACAGGTGCATACCTTGCAAGTGCAAACGGTGCAAATAACAGTATATACGCTCGTGACGGTGCTGATTGGGAGCAACAGGCATTGCCTATCGGTAACGGATATATGGGCGGTATGCTATTTGGACTTCCTGACAAAGACCAAATTCAAATAAATGAAGAAACTTTCTGGGCGGCAGGATACAGAGGAACTCAAACAGGGGTTAATTCAAATACTGTAAACAGTAAAATGAGTGAAGGCATAAACGGTTATATGAGCGTCGGTAATATTTTTGTTGATTTCAATATGCCGAAAGGTGCGACTGTCAATAATTATTACCGTGACCTCAACCTTGACGAATCTGTTGCTCATGTGAGATACGAATATGATAATAAAAATTTCAATCGAGAATATTTCGCAAGCTATCCTAAAGAAGTACTTGTATTCCGTTACACAGGTGATGATTTGAATTTTGACGTAAAACCTGTTTCAATGCACCCGGGTAATGTAACCGTAAATAACGGTGAGATTAAAATTGTCGGTAAATTAAAAGACAGTGAACCGTATTCATCGGGCGGTAATGCTGCATGGAATCAAGAATCCGATTTGGAATATTGCACTATTATAAAAGTTATTGCCGATGACGGTACAGTGACAGGCGGATATAATTCGGTTAATGTATCCGACAGTACAGGTGTAACAATACTTGTAGCGGTGGCAACGGATTATGACCCGACTCAGTTTGAACTTAATGCAGACGGAACTGTCAATATGTCAAAAACACCGTATAAGAATACACAAGGAGTTAAAGCGGCTGTCGAAAAAGCAGAAAAAAGAATACAAGGTGCGTCTGAACTTAGCTATGATGAATTAAAAAATGAACATATAAAAGATTATAAAGAGCAATTCGACAAAGTACAATTTAGTTTGACGGATAATAATGAAATATGTTCAGTACCTACAAATGAATTGCAATTATCATATAAAAACACAGTAACCACAAAATCTGTTGATAATAAGACAGTCGTTTCATATGATGAAAGTGCGTATGCAAATCTAAATAAGCATCTTGAAGAACTTCATTACAATTATGCAAGATATTTAATGATTTCATCATCGCGTTCTACAACTATGCCGTCAACACTTCAAGGTAAGTGGTGTCAGTCAACCGCTGAAATATGGGGTTCGTGTTACTGTATTAATATCAATATGGAAATGAACTATTGGTTTGCAGGCGGTGCAAATCTTCTTGACAGCGGTAAATCACTGATAGGTTGGTTTAATTCACAAATTCCGGCAGGACGTATAACGGCTAAAAATATGTATAAAGTTACTCCGAAATCGTATACGTTTGAAAACGGCAAGATGACGTTTGCAGACAGTACAGATGATAAAGATGATGTATTTATTATGCACACAAAGCAAGCGATAATGGGTACAACAGATATGACAGGCTCAACAAATATTCAGTCGGCAGGTAATACCGCATGGCTTATGTATAATCTGTGGGATTTGTATCAGACTTCGGGCGATAAACCACTTTTGGCGGACGAATTATATCCGATAATGCGAAAAGCGGCAAATTTCTATACGCAGTATTTGTATCAAAATCAACGCAGAACTACAACAGATACTGAGAAGTATCCTAACGGATATTATTATACTACTTGGGAAGGTCGTTCACCGGAGCAAGGACCAACAGAGGAAGGTATAAAATATGACTTACAGCTTGTTGCGGGTATGTACGACTATACTATAAAAGCGGCAGAAATATTAGGTGTTGATACCGATAAGGTGAGTGCGTGGAAAGAAATAAGAAATCATCTTGAAATACCTGTGGAAATAGGTGGTGACGGACAGATTAAGGAATGGAAAGAAGAAACAAGCTATAATACAGACGCAAACGGAAAAACGTTGGGTGACCCTGTACACAGACATATTTCACATCTTGTTGGTTTGTACCCGGGAACACTTATAAATCGTGACACACCGGAATTGTTAAACGGTGCGAAAGTAGTACTTGAAAACAGAGGTGATGATTCAACAGGTTGGTCATGCTCGAATAAATTCTTACTTTGGGCGAGATGTCTTGACGGCGATAAAGCACTTGAATTATTCCGTTATCAATTAGCACAAAAAACATATGCTAATTTGTTTGATACACACGCACCGTTCCAGATAGACGGTAATTTCGGTTCGGCGGCAGGTGTTATGGAACTTCTTATGCAGTCACAGACGGTAACTGTTTACATACTTCCTGCATTGCCTACAGAATGGAATAGCGGTGAAATAAGCGGTATTAAGGCTAAAAACGGTGCAGAAGTATCTATTAAATGGAGTGATAATAAAGCAACGGAAATAAAGATTACACCGACTGTTGACGGTAATATTACAATCGGTTACGAAAAAGATAATATATTAAAATTAAACGGTGAGAATATAAAGTTTGTAGACGGCAAGTATACTATTGAAAATGCAAGTGCAGGAGAAACATATATATTCACTGAATAATTGTTATAAAAAACTGATATTTAAAGAACGGATATTTAATTATATCCGTTCTTTTTTGCAAAAAACTCTTTAAAAATTCAAAGGGATGTGATAAAATTTTAACAATAAATACAAAAGGAGATTGTTAAATGAAAAATAAAGTAAAAATCGTTACTGCATTACTGATAACCGCGTTATGCACGACTTCGGCATATGCGGCGGAAAATCTTATAAAAAATGATAGCTTTGAAACTGAATTACTCGGAACAAACGGTTGGCGTTTTTCAGGTAGGGACGGTTGGGTTTATGAAAATGAAAACTCTGCCGATTGTACAACAGACGAAGTGCACAGCGGTGAAAAGGCACTTCATTTCAACAGTGCCGTTGTTGCACAGAGAGTTGAACTGAAAAGAAATGTGACATACACACTTGAATTTTATATAAAAGCGAAAGAGGATTGTATTGTAAATGCAGGTTTCTTTGACGGTTCACAGGATTGGCCGGGAAGTTATCCAGTAAAAACGAAAGAAATATCGGTAAATACTGATTGGACAAAGCATACAATCGAATTTGAATGTAACAATACTCAAGATTATTTGGCATATTTTAATTTGTGGGATAAAGCGGACGTTTATGTTGATGATGTTGTATTGAAAGAATCCGATGGGTACATATCACGTCTTATGACAGGCATTGACGGTGACGGTGCAATAAGTTATTCAGCCGATTATAAAGGCGGTAAGCTGTTTGGCGTGGCACTGTATGACGAGAATAACAAACTTATCGGTTTTAAAAACAATTCAACATCGGGAACTTTTGAAAATGTGAGCGGTTACGGCAAATATACAGTGAAGTCATATTTGCTCGAAGACGACAATTTGCGTTCAAAGACACAAGAAATTGAATATAACGAGGACAGCAGTAAAAATGAAGATACGTCAATCGGTAAAGCAAAAAGTCTGACATTATCGGAGCATAATGTGACAATAAATGTTGGTGATGAAAATAAAATATTGGACGCTGTTATTATGCCGGAATTTGCGTATGACAACAAGGTTGCATGGAAAAGTTCTGACGAATCAATAGTAAAAGTAAGCGAAAACGGTATTTTAACAGCTGTGTCAAACGGCAATGCTACAATTACCGTATCATCAGAGGACGGAATACTTACGGACGAATGTAAAGTCACAGTGACCGACAAAAAATCCGAGCGACTGTCATTGAATAAAACAAGTATAGAGTTAACCGAGATAGATTCGGTTTATCCGTTATCGGCAAATATTGAAAATTCCGACTTGGTTTGGAAATCTGACAACGAAAATATTGCAAGCGTGACAGACGGAGTTGTTACGGCGAAAGGCAAGGGCAAAACTACAATTACGATTTCAACTTCTGACGGTAAGCAAACCGCAAAATGTGCGGTTAATGTCAATACATCTGACAATACTATCACAAACGATACATTTTTTAAAGACACTGACGGCAATTATATATATTCACAGGGCGGTTGTATTCAAAAGTTTGGTGACAAATATTATTGGTATGGTGTAAAATATAAAGAAGCGGATATATATGCTAAAAATCCCGAAAACGGCAAAGCGGGAAATGCCGCTTACGAAACATTTACTTGTTATTCGTCGGACGATTTGGTGAATTGGAAGTTTGAGGGTTATCCTCTTACCGGTGAACCGAATGGTTGGGTTGGCAGAATGGGTGTTGTTTATAATGAAAACACGAAAAAATATGTGTTAATTTCTCAATATGCACCGGGTATGGTTTATGCGGTAAGTGATAAGCCTGAAGGACCGTTTAAGATTGACCATATTCAAAAAACGTTGCCAATTCAAAATGATGTTACAGGTGACCAAACTTTGTTCCAAGATGATAACGGCAAAGCATATATAATATGCTCAAGTGCAAACGGACGTGCTTATCAATATGTAATTCCGCTTAGAGAATCAGACTTTTTGGATATAGACGAAGAAAATATCAAAATGCTTTTCTATGATGAAGACGGCAGTTACATAGATGAAAACGGCGAAGTGGATAAGAAAGACAAAACAGGTATAGAGGGTAATTGTATGTTTAAATATAACGGCAATTACTATTATACAGGCTCTGATTTATACGGCTGGAATTCGTCAAGAGTGTATGTAATGCAGTCTGACAGCATTTTGGGCGATTATAATAAAGATATGGGACTTCCATATATAATGAATAACACACGAGATAGTTTTGCTCACAATTCGCAAGCAGGCTTCTATACAACGATTCACGGAAGTGAAAACGATTTGATTATTTATTGCGGTGACAGATGGGGCGATTTTGCAGGTAACGGAATCGGATATAATCAATGGGTACCGCTATCATTTGATAAAGAAGGCAAACCGTACTTTAACAATCTTCATCAATGGAAGTTGGACGCTGAAAAAGGTACTTGGGAAGTCGGAGAGGGCAATAACTATATTTCCAATCCAGAATTTGAGGCGGACAGAAAAATAACAGCAACACCAACAGGTTGGAAAGTGCGTGACAATGTCGGCAATTATTCTGTATCTAATGCACGCGGAAAGGTTGACAGCGGTAATTTTGTAATACAGGAAACTGCACCGGAAGATTATATTTCAGATTTGTATCAAGAAATAACCGATTTGCCTAACGGAACGTATACAATGACTGCGTGGGTAAAAAGCAGTGGCGGACAAAATGTATGTAATGTATACGCACAAAGCGGTGACGAAAAGAAAACATATTCCGTTAAAACAAATATTGATGATTGGAAAGAAATTGTCGTTGCAACAGATATAAAAGTGACAGACGGAAAATGCACAGTAGGACTTTATTCGGACGCTCACGCAAATGAATGGGTACAGATGGACAATGTGAGATTGGTTAAAAATATAGAATAGAAATGTAATTCAGAAATCAAGCTTAAATACTAAGCTTGATTTCTTTTTTTGAAAAAAATCAAGAAATATTGACAAAATCGGTTAGTTGTGCTAAACTAATTAAGGTTAGAGGATACTAACCTTAATTATGATTTAATGCAAAGGAGATATATATTATGAGTACAGCGATTATAATAGCAATATTGATAGTTATAGCGGTTATAGCTATTAGAAGTTATGCTAAAAAACTGACTTCGGGGTGTTGTGGCGGTGAAACCGAACACGTTAAGAAAATTAAGGTTGAGGATAAAGATGTGTCACATTATCCGTACTGTGTTCAGATAGGCATAGACGGAATGACTTGCAATCACTGCAAAGCGAGAGTCGAAAATACACTTAACAGTGAGGACGGCGTATGGGCAGAAGTTGATTTAAGCAAAAATTTAGCAACGGTACATATGAAAAATAATTTATCTGAATCATTTTTGAGAAAACTTGTTTCAAGTGCCGGATATATTATGACTACATACAACGCACAATAATATTTACGTTAATATAAATAGCAGAAGATTAAATTCTTCTGCTATTTTTGTGCAAGACTAACTTTCTAATTTTATACATATGTGCTATAATAGTAGTAGTTAAAATATTTGGAGGAATGTATGTAATGAAAAAGAGTAAAGGCATATCAAATCAGATGGATATGCTGAATGGAAGTATTTTTGATAAAATTTTATTATTTGCACTTCCGTTGGCGATAAGCAGTATATTGCAGCAACTGTTTAATTCGGTTGATGTGGCGGTTGTCGGAAGGTTTGCGAGCAGTGAGGCTCTGGCGGCGGTTGGAAGTAACAGTTCGGTTATAAGCTTGCTGATAAATCTGTTTGTGGGAATTTCAGTCGGTGCGAATGTTGTCATAGCAAATTATATAGGGCAGGGAAAAACAGAAAAAATTCAAGATGCAGTTCATACTGTAATGATAGTTTCGCTTATAAGCGGTGTATTTCTGCTTGTGTTAGGATTGATGATTGCAAGACCTATTCTTGAAATTATGGGAACACCTGAAAATGTAATAGATTTAGCGGTATTGTATTTGCACATTTACTTTTTGGGAATGCCGTTTTTGATGATATATAATTTTGGAGCAGCTGTTTTAAGAAGTAAAGGTGATACAAAAAGACCTTTGTATTGTCTGATTATATCTGGAGTAATAAATGCCTGTCTTAATTTGTTGTTTGTAATAGTATTCAAATTAAGCGTAGCGGGAGTGGCGATTGCAACGGTAATAGCTGACGGAGTGAGTGCGGTTCTTATAATATATTTTCTGATGAATGAAGAAGAAACAATCAGATTAAGGCTTAATAAATTAAAAATAAAGAAAAGCGAATTGATAAAAGTTATAAAAATAGGTGTACCGGCGGGCTTGCAAGGAGTGGTGTTCTCTGTTTCAAATGTCTGTATACAGACTGCTATAAACAGTTTCGGCTCTGACGCAGTTGCCGGCTCTGCCACCGGATTGAATTTTGAATATTTTACATATTTTACAATTAGTGCATTTGTACAAGCGGCAGTAACATTTACAAGTCAAAATTACGGTGCAAGAAATTTTAAACGTTGTAAAAAGATATTCGTATACAGTATGATTTCAAGTGTGGTTATATGCGGATTGATGAGTGCTATATTTGTTGTGTGGCGTGACTTCTTCGCAGAAATTTATACTACTGATAAAGCCGTTCTTGAATATGCGTCAATAAGAATGGTCCACGTATTGTTGTTTGAATGTTTGGCAAGCTCGTATGAAATAGGCGGTGCGGCATTGAGGGGATTGGGATATTCAATGACTCCGGCGGTGCTTACTGTATTGGGGTCGTGTGTGTTTAGATTAATATGGATATACACCGTATTCAATAAGTTCAGAAGTTTTGAAATGCTGATGAACGTGTATCCTGTTTCGTGGGTTATAACAGGTATTGCGGTGTTAATTGCATATGCAATAGTGAGGAAAAAGTTGTTTAAAGAAACATAATAAAAATTAAAAAAACAAATAGTATTTTTAAAATAGGGCAAAAAAATAACCGTTCATATCGAACGGTTATTTTTGTAACATCAATTACTTATTTTTCTTTGCTGCTTTTCTTTCTTGAGCAGCAGCTGCTTTAGCTTTCATATCTGATTCTTTCCATGAAGCCCAGAATGTGCTGGCAATAAAGATTGATGTGTATGCACCTGCAAGGATACCTACGATTAGAGGAAGAGCAAATTCCTTGATTGCAGATACACCAAGAATGTAAATAAGAACGATTGTAATTAGTGTTGTTATTGTTGAGTTGATTGTACGACCCATTGTTTCAAAAACACTTCTGTTAACCATTTCTGAAATAGTTTCATTCTTCTTACGTGACTTTGTGTTTTCACGAATTCTGTCAAAGATAACGATTGTATTATTGATAGAATAACCTACAACAGTAAGCATTGCCGCAATGAAGTTTGTATTAAGCGGAATGTTTGTTATAGCATAAATCGCAGCCATGATAAGTACGTTGATTGCAAGAGCTATAACAGCCATAATAGCACTTCTCCACTCGAAACGAATTGCAATGTAAATCAAGATACATATTATAGCAAGCAATGTGTAAAGCAAAGCTTTTCTTTGAATTTCGTTACCGAAACTTGCTGATGCAGATGATACTGAAAGTAAATCATCATCTGAAAGATTATACTTATCTTTTAGTGCATTGAAAATTTCAGTCTTAACAGTTTCGTCAACAGGAGGAGTTTTGATTACTGCAACCTGAGGATTGTCACCTGTTTGAACTTTTGCTGATACAGTATCAACAGTTTTTTCTTGGATTAAGTCAGCGACTTCTTTATTGTCGAAATCAGTGTGCATATTAACTTGCATTCTGATACCGCCCATAAATTCGACGTCGAAGTTAAATCCGCCGTGTACGATATATAGAACAATACCGGCAATAACAATTAGTGCGGGGATAAGCACGAATTTCCATCTGTTTTTAGTCAAATCTTTCATTATTCTTCCGCACCTCCTTTTTTTGCTTTTGCGTTATAGAATAGACTTCTGTTTTCGATACCGATACCTACAAGTTGCTTTAGAAGGAACTTTGTGATAACGATAGCAGTAAACATACTCAAAATAACGCCGATTCCAAGTGTAGTAGCAAAACCGGTAACTGCACCGATACCTGAGATGTAAAGAACTACACAAGAAATGATTGTTGTAATGTTAGAGTCAAGGATTGCTGAGAATGCCTTATCAAAACCTGCCGAAACAGACGCTCTGATAGTTTTACCAACTTTTAATTCTTCCTTCATTCTTTCAAATATGATACAGTCAGCATCGACCGCCATACCGATTGAAAGAACGATACCGGCAATACCTGAAAGACTTAGGTTAACATGGAATATACCCATTGCTAAACCGATAAGTCCGACATATATTAACAATGAAATATCTGCGATAAGACCAGGAATTCTGTACATAATAACCATAAAGATCATTATAAGAATGATACCGATTGCAGCAGCCAAAAGGCTTGTAGGAAGTGCATTTGCACCAAGTTCGGCACCTACTGTTTCCTGAGAAATAACTTTCATATCAAACGGAAGTTGACCTGACTTAATCTTGTTAGCAAGGTCTTGTGCGGTTTCAGGAGTGAAATCACCTGAAATTATACATGAGTCAGAATTGATTTCTTCTGAAACTCTCGGAGAAGAAATATCCTTTCCGTCCATTTGAATTGAAATGTAGTTTTTGCCTTCACTTGATCTTGCGGCAGCAGCCTTAGTTGCGTCGGCAAACTTTTGCTTTGCTTCAGCATTAAATTCAACCTGAACGTAAGATTGAGCCGAACCTGTCTGTGAAGTCTTACCGTATTGGTAAGAAGCGTTCTTGATGTCTGTAGCACCGTCAAGAATTACGTTGCCGTCAGCATCGTTAAATGTAAGTTTTGCTGTATCGCCAAGTAGGCTTGCAGCTTGGTCTGTTTCAAATACTGAAGGTATTTCAACAGTAATTTTTCCGCCTTCGCCTTGAGATATACGTGCTTCTGTATATCCCGCATTAGTCATACGAGTTTGGAAAATTGATTCGACAACCTGCATTTGGTCGTCGGTCGGAGCGTCTGAATCAGCTTGGAAAGTTATAACTGAACCTCCGGCTAAGTCGATGCCCTTTTTGATACCTGTTTCGCCGAACATACCGCCATATGAAAAACCAGCTATGTTAAAACCTATAAAGGCTACATAGTTAAGCAAAATGGCACATACAACAACGAAACAAAGAGTGATAATGCTCTTCTTTTTCATTTGCGTATCCATTCCTTTCTTTGTTGGGTTCTATTTGCTCATTAAAACCCATTATAAAATAGCATAAAGTTATTATATCGCTATACAACCTTTTCGTCAATAAAAATTATATTACTATAATGTAACAAAAAGGTTACAATCAGATTAATCATAGGTATAAAATACTTGCGTATATTACATATTTGTTATAGAATGATTATAAGTAAAGAATTGTTTGGAATTAAATTGACAAAAATAGGAGAGAGAAATGGACAGAAAAGAAAAGATACTTTCATATATGTGTTCAAAAGAATATATTCCGCTTAAATTTGCCGAATTGATGATTGTACTTGACGTACCGGCGGAAAATGAGGAAGAACTTCGCGATATATTAACCGAACTTTGTATTGAGGGTAAAATATATATGACTAAAAAAGGCAGATATATGAGCGTTGAGGGAGAAAGCTCAACAGTAGTAGGTAAACTTGTCTGTAATGCAAAAGGATTTTTCGGTTTTGTAATATGCGACGACGAAAACGAAAGTGACATATTTATTTCCGGTGACGATATGGGTGATGCTATAAACGGCGACAGAGTTATCGTTCATATTGACGATAACGACAATGCAAAGGGTCACCGACAAGGTCATATAACCAAGGTGCTTGAACGCGGAAACAAGGTTATTGTCGGTGTTATATATAAGGAGAAAGATCGATATTTTTATGTGCGCCCCGATAACAGAAAAATATATTCAAAAATTATTATAGCTCAATCGGACGCAATGACGGCTCAAATGGGTGACAGAGTTGCCGTACAGGTTACAAGATACAGTGACAAGAAAAAGATTTTCGGTGAAGTTATAAGTGTTCTCGGACAACAGGATTCACTTAAAAGCTGCATTGAGGGTATTATATTAGGAAATGATATTAAGCAGGAATTTGATAAAGAAACATTAAATGAGGCTGATAAAATCCCTCAAACGGTGACGGAAAGCCAATTTGCAGGCAGAGAAGATTTAAGAGATATGATTATTTTCACCATTGACGGTGATGACGCCAGAGATTTTGATGACGCCGTATCTCTTACGTTAAAGGACAACGGGAACTATTATCTCGGTGTGCATATAGCCGATGTTTCGGAATATGTAAAAGAGGGTACAGCACTTGAAAATGAGGCATACAAGCGTGGTACAAGCGTGTATTTGGCAGACAGAGTTATTCCTATGCTGCCGACAAGTCTTTCAAACGGCATCTGCAGTCTTAATCCGCAAGTGGACAGATTGACTTTGTCTGTATTTATGGAAATTACGGGTGACGGAAATGTTGTGAGCCACAAGCTTTGTAAATCGGTTATTTGCTCAAAAGAGCGAATGACATATAATAATGTAAATAAAATGCTTGAAGACGGTGACGAAGAACTTTGCGAGAGATACAAGCATATTTTGCCTACATTGAAACTAATGGAGGACTTGGCACAAATATTAAAGAATAAACGTACTTTAAGAGGTGCGATACAGTTCGATTTTCCTGAAAGTCATATAGTTGTGAATGAAAACGGAGAGCCGATTGAAATAGAAAAAGAAGTACGCGGTACTTCAAACAAAATGATAGAAGAATTTATGCTTTCGGCAAATGAAACAATCGCCGAATATGCTTTTTGGTCTGAAATACCGTTTGTATACAGAAACCATGAGGCACCGACACTTGAAAAGATAATGACTTTTAATGAATTTATACTTCATTTCGGATTGTCGTTTAAGGGTAAGATTGACAGAGATACACCTATTCATCCAAAGGCTCTGCAACAAATACTCGATACAGTAAAAGATACACCGCAGGAGCGTATTGTTGCGTCAACAATGCTGCATTCGCTTATGAAAGCAAAGTACAGTGAAGAAAATCTCGGTCATTTCGGACTTGCGGCAAAATATTACTGTCATTTTACTTCGCCGATAAGACGTTATCCCGATTTGGCGATACACAGAATATTAAAAGATTTTCTTGATGGCAAGGTTACGGGGAACAGAATTTCATATCTTGCAGGTTACGTTTCGGCGGCAAGCAAACATTCAAGCGATTGTGAAGTAAATGCGGAAACGGCCGAACGTGACGTTGACGATTTGATGAAAACGGCTTATATGTCATCATTTATCGGACAAACTTTTGAGGGTGTGGTTGCAAATGTGACTAATTTCGGTATGTTTGTAGAACTTGAAAATTCGGTTGAGGGTTTAATAAGAGTTGAAAATATGACCGATGATTATTATGAGTATGACGAAAAGGTAAATACGCTTACCGGCAGAAGAAAACAGAAGTCGTATACTACCGGTGATGTGGTAAATATAGTTGTTGCGAGAACTGATATTCTTTCAAGACAGATTGACTTTGTTTTAGCTAAAGACGCGGACCGTAAGTTACTTAAAAAGTTCGCAAAACCGATAGAAATTCCTAAATCGGAAAAACACGGTAAGAAGTCAAAAAGGAAAAAGAGTTTTAAGAAATACAATAAGAAGAAAAAGTAGGTTTACAAATGGAGAAATTTGAAATTATAATAACAACATTGTTCGGACTTGAATCGCTTGTCGCAAGAGAAGTACGTCGTCTTGGCTATGAAACAACTTCAGTTGAGGACGGCAGAGTTACGTTTATGGGTGATAATGAGGCTGTTTGCAGAGCAAATATGTGGATAAGAACAGGAGAGAGAGTGCTTATAAAAACTGCCGAATTTACTGCGGTCACGTTTGACGAATTGTTTGAAAAGACAAAATCTGTTGATTGGAGTAAATGGATTGGCAAAAATGACGCTTTTCCTGTGAAAGGATATTCCTTAAAGTCAACTCTTGCAAGCGTAAGGGATTGTCAGGCAATTATAAAGAAAGCAACTGCTGAAAGTCTTTCAAATAAATACGGCATAGAATGGTTGCCGGAGGACGGCGCAAATTATCAAATACAGTTTTCAATTTTTAAAGATAAAGTTACACTTATGATAGATACGTCTGGCGAGGGACTTCACAAACGCGGTTACAGACAACATTCAAATGTTGCACCGCTAAAAGAAACACTTGCCGCCGCAATGGTTGAACTGAGTCATTGGAAATTTGAATATCCGCTATGTGATCCGTTTTGCGGCAGCGGTACAATTCCTATTGAAGCCGCAATGATAAAAAGAAACATTGCTCCGGGAATAAACCGAGAATTTACGGCACAAAATTTTGCGTGGATAGATGATGAGTTGTGGGATAAGTCCGTTGAAGAAGCAAAAAGCCTGGAAAGAAATGTGCCGCTTGAAATTTATGCGTATGATATAGAAAACGAATATGTTGAATTGACAAATGAAAATGCCCGAATTGCAGGTGTGGGTGACTTTGTTAAAGCGGAAAAGGGTGACGCACGAAAAATTCACTTCGATATGCCGTACGGTACAATTATTTGTAATCCGCCTTACGGTGAAAGAATAGGCGAAATTAAAGAATGTGAAAAGTTGTATAAGGAAATAGGCAAAAGCTTTAATGCACTTGATAAGTGGTCGTATTATATTATCGCGTCAAACGAAAACTTTGAATCGTTGTTCGGCAAAAAAGCAAATAAAAAACGTAAATTGTACAATGGTATGATTAAGTGCAATCTATATCAATTCTTCGGAGAGCGTCCGCCTAAAACCAACAAGTAAATTTATACCGATTGAAATTTTCAATCGGTATTTTTTATAATGTCACTATTTGCAAACTTTTCTCTATAATTTGCAATTCAAAACTTCTTTATAAAATTGTATAATTTAATTAATAAAAAAGTAATTGTGCGAAAGGAGTATAACTATGAAGTGCAAAAAAGTTATAAGTCTAATTACAACATTGGCAATGTGTATATCAATGTTTTCTGCTTTTTCTGTAACGTCATTTGCAGAAAATGATAATACATATTCGTGTGATTTTACATCACTCGTCAAAAATAATGCAGACACAACATACGGAACTGCTGATGATATATACGATATTGACGATTATACAAAAGCGGTTTTGACGTATGCGGGAACATATGTATCGGCAGACGGAAAGATTTACTTAAAGAGCAGTAAGGTTACAAATGCCAGCTCGTCATACAGTAATGGAAGTTATGTATCATTTACTGCACCGTCAGACGGAAAAGCAACGTTTGAGGGAAAGGATATAGGTGTATATATAGATAACACATATAAGGGTTATTCAAATGGTAATTATGATATGAAAGCAGGAGAAACAATGTATTTGGGTTACAGAAAAGGAACTTCATATCTACAAAATATTACATTCACACCAACTGAAACTCCAAAAGAAACTGTAGCACCGACAGAAAATCCGATACAAACATCAAATCCACAGTCAACACCTAAAGCAGATGTTGAGAGAGAAGTCTTATATGAGGAGAATTTTGAAAACTGTACGGTCGGAGATAAAGCGTCGGGTAACAGTACAAGCGTTGACGGTTGGAAATCACCTGCCGGAACAGCAGAATTAAAAAGTGACAGCAATCAAACAATAAACAAATATCTTGCAGTTACTTCAGGTAAAAGCGGTACTGCACGTTCAACATACAAAGGTATAACTGAAATTAAGGATGATTTTGTACTTGAGGCAGATATAAAGACAACAAGTTATAAAACGAATGTTTCTAATTTTGAAGTTCTTGAAAAAACAGGTTCACTATATATGAATCACGGTTGTTACAGTAATGCAAAGTACACATTTAAAATGAACAGACCGGCGGACTTAAATAAATTTGTTATAAATAACGGTGTATCGGACAGCGGACTTTCGCTTGACAGATATGCTCAGCCGACTGTTTTGACAAAAGAAATATCTGATGATTGGATTCATGTAAAAGTGATAGGTGATTTTACAAATAAAACGGCTACGGCATACATAACGTCACTTGACGGAAATACGGTATATTATCACGGAAGAACAAATATGTCGGAGGATATAACATCATTTAGCTGTCTTGCACTTTTGGCACCGTCAAGCGGAATTGATACTTGCATTGACAATATCAAAATTTCAAAAGCACTTGATTCGGATTTAAGCGAAGTATTCCATACAGTAAAAATAAATAACAGCATTGATGAATTTTCACAGTATGTCTGTGACGGTGAAAGTGTTGTAAACATACCGGATATGTCGGCATACGGCAAGTATTTTGAGGGGTGGAGTGTTGACGGTCAACTATTAAGCTCTGACGATTTAAACAAATATCAAATTACAAAAGATACAACAATCACAGCACAAATATCACAAGATTATATTGAAAATATTGCAACGGTAGAATTCAATTCATTCCCGACAGACAATATGCTTGTTATGGGACCTGATTCCGATACATATGCTGACAATGAAATTTCATTGAAGATCGTCGGTGAAAGAGGAACAAGCATAGTAACAAACCCTGATTCAAGGGTAAAAGATTATAAAATTGATTGGCAGTTTGACGGTTTCAGAACACTTGGCGGCAAGCCGACAGGTGAAAGCGGAACATTCCCGGGAACACAGGTGTATTGTGACAGTTACGGAAGTGTAACGGTAAACAGTGCAAATCAAAGTTCAGTCAATTTTAAACTAAAGAATACATCTGCTAACTATTATGGCATGGTAACTGCCACAGTTACATATAACGGCAAGACAATCAAGGTATCACACCCGTTGGTACTGTTAGCTGATACAGAGGCTAATTCTGATATATACTTGCCAAAAGCCGGTTATACCGTAGATTACAACAATTACGAAAACGGTTTAGTCGGATATACAACATCGCAAAACGATATTTTAACAGGCGGTTGGTCAACAGACGGCTCTGATAAGAGTAATGTTGTTTTGAAATCAGATAACGGCGGTAAATATTTGAGTCTGTCTCGTGAACTTACAGGAAACTCATCATATATTAACAATAATGTAGGGCAGATTACATCACAAACTAATTTTGAACAAGATGTGCGTTTCGGTATAGACGGAACTGTCGGTTATATAGGCGGAAACGTGACAGAAAGCACATCAGTTGGCTTTGAATTGTCTTTTACAGATTCAAAATTCAGCTTGAACGGTACAGAAATCGGAACAGGTGAAAAGAATAAGTGGTATCACATAGTTGTAACAGCCGATCCGACAGTAAAGAAATGTATAGCAAAGATATATAACTTGGATTCAAACGGCGAGTATAACGGCAAAACTCCGTTAATGCAATCTGAATTGACAAACTTCAACGCAAATTACACAACAGGCAAGTACTATAGAATTACATTATCAAAAGATAAATCGAGTTCTATAGATATAAATAATGTTAAAATTCAATCGGCACAGGTTGACACAGATTCATTTAAAATAAACGGGCAGGATACGGTTAATATTCCTGCAAGCGACAGTGTAAAAGTGCCTATGACAGTATCTGCAAATATGACAGACGGTAATATTGCATTCGGTACAGCTGAATGGAAGATTGACGATGAATTTGCAGAGGGTGTTTCTGTTGAAACGGATAGCGCTGATTCACATTCGGCAGATCTTGTCGTAAGCTCAACGGCATCTGCCGGCGACGTATCTGTTAAAGCGACATTAGGCGGAAAGTCTGTAACAAAGACAGTAAAACTAATCGGTAAAAATGACAGTATTGCGTTTGTAAAATCACCTGTCGGTGCACAAATACCGAGCAGTAACAAATATGAGGCAGTTGTTAAAAATGGAAATGCGGAAGTATTGACAGACAAGACTGTAACATACAAACTATACAATTCTGATAACACAACAGAATATACAGGCAGTGATATAAAAATTGCAAGTGACGGTACATTAACGGTATCATCATCTGCAAAGCCGACAGATATCTATGTTAGAGCAATCTCAACCGATTCAAATGGTAAAACGCTTGAAAAATCGGTTAAGGTAAACGTATATAATCTAAAATTCAATTTCACAACAAGTGCAAAAGACGGTTATACATCAGTTACTTCTTCAACCGAATATAAGGAAAGTCGTGGCTTTGGTATAGACGGAACTTGTGCAGACGGTGAAAGCTATATGAGCGGTCAGAATTTTGGTTTTAAACTTAACTTGACAGCAGGTGAAGTATATGAAATTACGGCAGTTTATGAGGGCACAATTAAGTGTGAAAGAGTAAATTCGTCACTTACAGGCTTTGAAAGAACTAAAAAGACATTAGAAAGTGATACATATAAAACGGCGGTATTCGGTGACGGTGTGCTCGATATTACATTCTCGGGTGACGGTAAACTATCATCATTAACAGTTGAAAAAGTAGAACGCACAGCAAACAGTAAGCCTGCATGGTGGACAATAGGCGATTCTACGGTACAGCAAAACGGAAGTTGGGCTTATACGCTTAATAATACATTGTCTGATTATCCGAAACTATCAAATGTTATAAGTGCATTTTATAACAGCGGTCAAGCAGGACGTCAGCACCGTTCATATTATACAGAAGGTTTACTTAACAATGTCCTATGCGGTATTAAACCGGGTGACGTTGTTTCAATAAGCGGTATGGGAACAAATGATACATCTTCGACAAAAGATGAATTTAAAGAGTATAATAACATTTATATAGACGCTATCAAAGCAATGGGCGCAAAGGTAATATTGGGCAGTTACACACCGACAGGTAATTACGGCTCAACTCAAGACAAGGTTTATGACGCAGATAATGTATTGTTCAAAGGTATGAGAACAAACAGTTATGATACCGCAATCAGAGAAGTATATAACGAAAGAGCGAACGATACAAATATTATAGGCTTTGTCGATATTGGAAAAATTGCAGATAACGTTATGACAAATGATGTACGAACAGTATATAATACTGCAATTCAAAGCGGAAAAAACGAAATTGAGGCAAGAGCAAAAGCACAGGAAAGAGCCACGGCACTTATGAGTATGTGGAAAGATTATAATCATTATTATACAGATTTCTCAAACTATATCTTACCTCAAATAACTACTCGTGTGGCACAACTTGTGACAGGTGAAAAACAAGACGATATACCTCAAGTTATAAATCTTGAAAAGCCTGAAACGGAAAGGTTAAAAATTACAGGTACATCAATAAAGAACGGTTCAATTTTAGTTGATATTGATAAAGGTTTTGAGGGCGTTGCAATCTGTGCGCTATACGATAAAGACGGACTTTTAAAGCAGGTTGTCACTGAAACAGACAATACAGCCGAAAAAACTTTGACACTTAAAATGCCTGCAACCAAAGACGGATATGCAGTAAAAGTGATGAATTGGGACAGTTTGGATAAGATGAACCCAATCGGAAAAACGCATTCGATAAAAGTAAGCGATATAGAAGATTTATCAGACGGAGATGATTCATCAGAAGAAATAACATCATCAGACGAATATATAGACGTATCAGAGCTTACTTCGTATGATAGCAATACATACAGAGTTTATAACGGTGACGGAACATACGAAAGCGTCAAGGCAGAAAGCGGAAAAGTTCATAATACGTCAAAATCAGAAGTGACGGTAGTGCCGGAGTATAAATTTGAATTTACCAATACTTCTTCATCAAAAGATGAATATATAAACGGATATGTAAAAGTCAATGCAAATTCTTATACAGAAGAAAAAGGTTACGGACTTGGAAACGGTGATTATCATATTAACGAAAACGGTTGCTTGCCGACAGGTGACAATACTATAAAAATAGATGTACCTGACGGTTTTTATGACATTACTGTATACAGAAAAGGCGGAGCGAGAGCAGATGTTTATAATAACGGTGTTCAGATTATAAATAATACTACATCATCGGGTTCACAAAACCGTCCGTCAGGATACGGTGTAATGTATGCACCGAGAATGGAAGTTACAGGCGGTCAGATAAATCTTACAATCGGTAATACTTCGGGCGGAAACGAGAGAATTGCATCGGTTGAAGTTGTCAGAGTACCCAAAAAGTATAAAAATCAAGTTGTTTGGATAGCGGGTGACAGTGAATCTGCAAATTACTATCCACAAAATGCAGACGGTGACGACTTGGATAACAATAAAGTTATGATGACAGGCTTCGGTATGCAGCTTGAAAAGTTCTTATCACCGACAAAATATGCGGTTGCAAACTTCGGTCAGCCGAGTGCTACTGTTAAGACTTGGTATAACGAATGTTTTGAATCGGTTAAAAAGTTAATTCAAAAAGATGATGTTTTGATTATTGACTTCGGTATTAATGATTCGGTAAGTTCATCAAATAAGATTACTATTGATGAAATGAAACAGTATATGAGTGAAATGGCGGCTATGGCGAAAGAAAAAGGCGCAGTACCTGTTCTTGTAAGCCCTGTTTACAACAGTAAATATCAGCACAAAACATATTTCACATACAGCACTTCAACAAAGATTAATGCTATAACTGAATTTGCCGAGAGTATTGGTGTGGAGTACATAGACCTTAATAAATACACTCAATTATATGTAAATCAAGCCAAAACAGATACAAACGATACAAATTGGGCGGTTAATAATTATCAGGTAGGCGATAACCTACACTTGACACAACATTCCGCTTTGCTTGCGTCATCATTTATTGCGGCAGAATTAAAGAGTATGGGATATGAAACAACCGATTATTCATATATATATAAAGATTTATCGAGTCTTTCTGCTGACAGTGACAGTAAGGTTATCAGAGGTGAAGAAAATGGAGTGACAAGAGTTTATTCCGTTGCAGAGGCTGAAAAGTTTATAAAAGCCAATACAGAATCTTTACCGATAATCGAAAAGAAGTGGGACTTCACAGAAAATACAACGGCGACAGAGGGTGAAAATGAACCGGTTGTGTCAGGCTCTGCGACTTGGAACGAAACGAATCAGAATATTAAATTTAACGCAAATGTAACTGCACCGGGTATTTTGTCATTGAAATTAAACCCTGCAATCGGTAATAAGGCGAATGTTAATTTTGATTTGTACGTCGGTGCATTGGGCGGACAGACGTTTACATACACGATTAATGACAGTGAGGGTACAAATCTTGTTAATTGCTCATTTAACGTATATAACGGTACAGGAAGTATGGTTATTGGCAGTGAAGAAATTGCTGTTGACAGTGATGTTGCATCAGCGGTATCAAAGGTAAGCGGTGACGGTATGTCATCGTCAGTAACGCAAGTGTCAAACGAGATTAATTTTGCAAGTAATACAGTTACTGTAAACATAGGCTCAAAATCATTTACCGGCAAGCTCACAGGAGCAGAAACAGGATTGATTTCGGATATATCGTTTAAGTCGGAGCGTTCAAAGAAAGCTGACAGAAGTATATATCTTGACAATCTTGTAGTAAGAGAATATGAAACCGATTCATCGGATACAGACGAAACTGCGTTCCCTAAGTTTAAAAGCGGAACATATACAAAAGACGGAAGTGCACTGAAATACAGATATTATCTTCCTGAAAATTATGACAGTTCAGTATCGTATCCGGTAGTAATGTTCTTGCACGGTGAAACAAGAAAGGGCAACGATAATGAACAGCAGTTGTATAACGCACAAGATTTATTTGATAAGGTTATAGAACAGGAAAGCACAAATCCTTGTATTCTTGTTGCACCGCAATGCAGTGCGGATAACAGTTGGACTGATTTGTCGGATATGATTGACGGAGTTGTAAATGATATTCAAAATCAGTATAGTGTAAACAGTGAGAAAATATATATTTCTGGTTATTCAGAGGGTACAGAGGGCTGTTATAAGGTTGTCTCTGATAATCCCGATAAGTATGCAGGAATAATTGCAATAGCAGGAAAAGGCGATACAACGTCGGCGCAGGCAATAGCAAAAAATAATACAGGCGTAATGATTTTTGCGGGTAGCGAGGACGATACGGAAATTAATGATTCTTCAAAGGCAATATATAAAGCACTTGTCGAAAACGGTGCGACGAATGTTGAATATAAAGAAATTTACGGTGAAGGTCATAATATTCTGAAGTCAGCTGCGAATACATCAGACTTGCTTGATTGGTTGTTTGCAAAGAATTTAACAGACAATAAGACTAAAAATACAAAAACTGTTGACTTGGCTATATTTATGGGGCAGTCAAATATGGCAGGACGTGGTGAATACGCTGACGCGACAGAATGCCCGATAGGCGCAGGATATGAATTCAGAAGTGTATCAAATGCAGATATGTTATTCGGTGTATCAGAACCTTTTGGCAAGAGTGAAAACAACGATTCTATAAATGACAACGGAAGTAACGGTGTAGACAGAAGAAGTGGGGATATGGTTTCATCACTTATGAACAGCTATTATGCCCAAACAGGTGTTCCGATTGTAGGAGTCCAAGCATCAAGAGGCGGTACAAATATAGGATATTGGAATACTGCGGCACAAAAGAATGAAGCACAGTCGCGACTTACCGCCGCTAAAACCTATCTTGAAGATAACGGTTATACTGTAAATCATATCTTTATGGTTTGGTGTCAAGGCGAGGCAGACGCGGATAAAATTTATTCGGGAAGTCAGTCGGCAGCGTCATATAAGTCACAGACGCTTAATGTGTTTGAGTATATGAAAACAGTGGGCGTTACAGATATGTTCATAGTTCAAACAGGTCAATATAACGGTGACGATGATACAGACGGCAAACATGATGAGGCGTATGTTACAGTACACGATGCACAAGCAGAACTTGCAAGTGAGAATGATAATGTTTATACAGTAGGTTCATTCCTTGAATTTAAGGAAAATATGAAAGACAATTATCATTTTCACCAAATCGCATATAATACAGTTGGAATAGCGGCAGGTAAAGCAATAGCAGAGGTATACAATAACTAAAAGAGTATTCTTTTAGTTTTGTGTAAATACAAAATGGTATAGAAAATTTTATTTAAGCGGACGGAATTAAATTCCGTCCGCTTTTGCGTTATCAAAAAATCGGCAAGTCAATAGCGGATTCTATCAGCGAAGAATATTTCCAATTATCGTATTAGTACGAAATATCTTTGATGCTCAATTCTTTCATAAGTGCTTTTGTTCGTTCCTTTCGTGCAATTTCTTCCTGTGTTCTTTTTCTTCGTAGCATAATTAAAAACCTCCATTTAGTGTATTTCTATTCTACGCTATAATGAAGGTTTACATAATACTTGAAACGAGTTACATTTATACAAAAAAGCTTGACTACAACAAATGCACATCATTTTAAATTGATGTATATTTTATGTATTGATGTTTCTAAATTCTCTTGGTGACATTCCTGTATATTTTTTGAATGCTTTTTGAAAATTACTGCTCGATGTATATCCGCAATATAATCCAATATCAGCAACGGCATGGGTGGTTGTTATAAGCATTTCTTTAGCGTGGTACATCCTTACTTCAAGGAGTGTTTCCGATATATTTTTACCCGTATAACGTTTGAAATATCGTGAAAGATATTCTCTGGATAAGTGCATATCTGACGCAAGTAGTTCAAGTGTTATTTTTTTTCCGAAATTAGAATGAATATATTTTATAATTTTATCAATTTCGTGATTTTTGGATTCCAAAGGCGTTGCATCAGTATTTTGAAATTCGTATAGTCGTGTTATTGTAATCATCAAATTATTTAATGAACTTTGAATTATTTCATTACTTCCTAATGTAAAATGATTATATTCATGTGCAATAAGCCATGATAAATGTTTTATGTTATGTGCTGCATCATCGTGTATAACAGCATAAAATGGAGACATATTAATAAGTATGTTGTACAATTTACAGACATGCACACCTATAACTCTATTATACTGTTTAATCAGCCCATTAAAAAATTCTTGATTAATTTCAATAGAGCAGACTCGCATAGGAGAGCCTTTTTCGGACGATTGAGAAACAAGTGAAAACTTTGTTTTAGGCATGATAAGTACAAAATCGCCCTCACTCAATGACTGAGATTCATTAGAAGAATATAAAAATCCTTCGCCCTCGTATACATAAAATATTGATATTGAATTTCGTTGGCAATTTCTTTTATTATGAGGGATACATTCAAAAGATAAATATAGGTTATCTAAAGATATATATAGACTATCAGTTGATGTCATTTTTCACACCACCTCTCTAAAAAATTATACAATAAATATTTTTTTGTGTCAATTAAGAATTTTCTATATCAATATTTCATACTTAGTATGTCAATAAATGAGTCTTTTTGGTCAATGTTTGATATGTACAAAAACTTACCTAACAGCTATAATATTTTCTTGATAAATGGTAAAACATAAACCAATTAAAGGAAAAAGGAGCCTGAAAAATGAAAAAAATTACAAGTTTAATCATGTCGGCGGTCATAGCCGGGCAGCTATTTGTACCTTTTACTCCAAATGTTTTGGCGGAAGATGGGGAACTTACGCCATTGCCTGTGCCTACCGGTTTGACAGAATTAGAAACAGAAGAAGATATTTTATCTATTACATTTGATAATGATGGAGAATCATCATTATATAAAATAATGGATGAATATGGTGGTACAGTAAATAGTACATCACCGAATTATACATCGATAGAAGATGCATCTGATTTAAAATATGTGAAAAACGGTGAACAACAAACTGCTACAAATCCTGAAAACAGCGGTATAAGCGGTAAAGCCTTTTACAGTCATCTTACACCGCAAAAAGGCACAGAAATCGGTAACGGATACCGTGGTTCACGTTTGACATTGGATAATGAGAAAATTCAAAGAACTGATAAAATTAAAGTGAGCTATGATTTTTCTTTGTACAACATCATAAACAATGACGGTTCAGCAAATGTCGGTATGCCACAGGGAATAACTATGACAAGTGACGCTGTTGAAAGCGGAAGTGTTCCTTATGATTTTAATGATTTGAGTTATAGTGAAATCGATGCTGATATTGCTGATGCCTCAGATTTAAGCAAACACTTGCTTACATTTGTGACAGGCCGTACAAAACGTAACGACAATGGAATTCATAGATTTGATATGACAGACAAGCTTGCATATTATGAGCCAAGATCAGCATCTGATCCGTATAAAGAAATTGAAGGTATAACACTTGCAGAAAATGCATTTAACTATTTTCATGTAGATGCAGAAATTGATTTTCTAAACAGTCAAATCAAATTTACAATAACCAACACGCAAGATACAACACAAACAGCGACAATTACAACAACTATACCTAAATATGCTTCATGGAACGGATTTATCGTATCATCACAAAAATGGGATTTAAAAGATACAACAGATAAAAAGGGACAAGATACAGAACACTACATATATCTTGACAATATCAAGGCAGTAAAAACAGCGGAAGATAAAGACAAAATAGAAACAACCGCTCCGCCGATAAGAGAACTTCCGAACGATGCCGTTACAGTAATCTCAAACAATGATTCTAATTCAACATGGAAATATAAAACATCATATGATGAGTTGCAAGTGCCGAATGAAAAAGGTTATGTTGATTATAATGCCGAAACGGCTAATTCAAGTGGATTTGGTAACAAAATAGCAACAGGTTCAAGTGCACAGGGCATTACAAGCTATACAGAGTTTGATTTCTATTTGCCGAAAAAAGGTAGCTATATAACGCTTTATAATGCGGGAAAAGCAGGTTCTACGGAAGGATACGGTAACACAATAATAATCAGTGATGCAGGAATTTGTTCTTGGACAGCTCAAGAAAAATATACAAAAGTCTATGATGAAGAGCTTGAATGCGGTAAATGGTATTCTATGACTTTGATATATGACCATAAGGGCGGTTCGGAAAAAGCATTGTTATATGACGGTGAAACTAAACTTGCTGAACAATATATACAAGCAAGAAATTTAAAAAGTACATACTATAGAGCTATATGCTTTAATCGAGGTAAAATTACAAACGGTGATGACGCACCGTATTTTGAACCGGCACAAGCAACTACATATATTGCTAATCTAAGAATATATAACAGAGGTGTAAGACAGGAATTTTATCCATACGGAAGTCAAGCTGATTCAAACGGAAATGTTGTTGATAGTGAAAACCAAGTTATAAATAACAGTCGTATCGGTTCGTATGTTGGAACATTCATAAATAACCAAGTTGACGGAACAACCACAAACAGCTATAAGTTAGGCTCTGTGCCGATAACTGCCGGTGTACCTGACGGTTATAAGTTCAGTGGATGGAAATTAATTTATCAAGACGGCAGTGATGCAAGTGAAACGGATGTAACACAAACAGGTAGTTCTACACATTTAAAATATGCCGTGCAAGCAGTACAAATGAAAGGTACAATCAGCGGTAATGTGTGGAATGATATTAATGAAGATAAAGTAAAAGCAGATAATGAAGATGCTATCAGAGGTGTAAAAATTACAATTACAGATAAAAATGATCCTACTAAAATATATGAATATACAACTGACGGAGACGGAAATTATACAACAGCAGATTTACCAGTAGGAACATATATAGTTACAATCACGATATCTGATGTATATACAATTACAACAGATAATAACAATTCTGAAATTACAGTAGAGGATGAACAGAATAAAACAGTCGATTTTGGTTTGGTGAAAACAGTTGTACCGACAGCAACACCAACAGTGACACCGACAGCAACACCAACAGTGACACCGACAGTGACACCAACAGCGACACCGACAGCAACACCAACAGCGACACCGACAGTGACACCAACAGCGACACCGACAGTGACGCCAACAGCGACACCGACAGCAACACCGACAGTGAACCCAACAGGTACACCAACAGTAAACCCAACAGTCACACCGATAGCAACTGCAACAGTTGCTCCGACAATAACACCAACAGCTACACCAAAATCAAGAGGCGGAAAAGGCAGCAGTGGTGGCGGAAGTTATGATTCAAGATCTACAGCCAAACCGACGACAATACCGATTCCTGTGACTCCGACAGCAACAGTTATTCCGACAACAACGCCAAATGCAAGCGGTAAAAATAACAATGTTCCAGATCTTAATAAAGAAGACCATTTTGCGTATATAGTTGGTTATCCTGAAGGTGATGTAAGACCGGAAGGCAATATTACAAGAGAAGAAGTAGCGTCTGTATTCTTCAGACTTCTTACTGACGAATCACGTCATGAATATTGGAAACAAACAAACAATTATAAAGATATTTCAAATGACAGATGGTCAAATAATGCAATTTCAACAATGACGAATGCAAATATTATATACGGTTATGAAGATAATACATTCAGACCGTCAAATGCCATAACAAGAGCAGAATTTGCCGCTATAGCCGCAAGATTCGATTCAGACGAATATACAGGCGAAGATAAGTTTAGGGATATAAGTGGACATTGGGCGGCTGAATATATAAACAGAGCATCTGAAAAAGGTTGGATTTCAGGTTATGAGGACGGAACGTTCAGACCGGAACAATATATAACAAGAGCAGAGGCAATGACTTTAATAAATTTATTGCTTGAACGAGTAGTAGAAAGCGATAAGATTCACAGCGATGCAATATTCTGGCCGGATAATAAATCTGATATGTGGTATTATACAGCAGTAGAAGAGGCAACAAATTCTCATAAATACACAAGAGAAAATACTAAATATGAAACTGGGACTGAAATTGACCAACCACGTGATTGGGAGAAAATTGAAAGGAAAGGTATTTTAGATTAATGAAAAGTACCTCCGAAAATTAAGTATTCTTAAAGTTTTGTGTAAATACAAAATAGTGCAGAAAATTTTATTTAAGCGGACGGAATTAAATTCCGTCCGCTTTTACGTTATCAAAAAAATCAAATCGTCAATAGCGGATTCTATCAGCAAAGAAGAACTCCAACCGAGAATGAGGCTCATATCCAATCACGACGGCGACTAATCCATTTTTCATGACGTCCATTATTGCAAGGTACAGCATTTTAAACAAACCTAAATATTTCAGGTATCCCCAAGCGGTTTGTGCACTTATCTGCACAACTAACACGATAGAAAAATTTAAAATAATACACTTTTTAAAATTTTACATCTTCTTTTCGATTTTTTCCATTGAAGATATTAATGATTTTAGTTAAAATAAAGTCAACAAATAAACAAAGAAAGGAATGAGAGAGATGTCTGAATACATTCTTGAGCTAAAAGGAATAACGAAAATATTTCCCGGAGTAAAGGCTCTTGATAATGTTCACTTTCAGTTAAAACAAGGTGAAATACATGCTCTTATGGGTGAAAACGGTGCAGGAAAATCAACATTCATAAAAGTTATCACCGGAGTACATCAAGCTGAAGAAGGTGAAATATTCATTAACGGCGAAAAAGTAGAAATAAAAAATCCTAAAGATGCACAAAAATTAAGTATTGCCGCTATTTATCAGCACGGTACGGCATATCAACATTTAAGTGTAACGGAAAACATTTTCATAGGACACGAGAAAATGACAAAGTTCCATACAATTGATTGGAAACAAATGCACAAGGATGCAAAAGCGCTTTTGGAGAGATTGGGAAGTGACATTGACCCACATTCAAGTATGGGTAATCTTACAGTTGCGGAACAACAGATAGTCGAAATTGCAAAAGCCATTTCTACAAATGCAAAAATAATCATAATGGACGAGCCTACGGCGGCTCTTTCAAAAAGAGAATGTGAGGAATTATACAGAATTACAGAACAACTTAGAGATGAAGGCTGTTCAATAATATTTATCTCGCATCGTTTTGAAGATATGTACAGACTTGCTACAAGAGTAACCGTATTTCGTGACTCACAGTACATAGGTACATGGAATGTAGATGAAATTTCAAATGAAGTATTGATTTCAAAAATGGTCGGACGTGAAATTTCTCAAATTTATCCTAAGCAAGAAGTTGAAAGAGGAGAAGAAATTTTCAGAGTTGAGGGATTATCAAAGACAGGGTACTACAAAGATGTTTCTTTTTCACTTCACAAAGGCGAAATTCTTGCTATGACAGGACTTGTCGGTGCAGGACGAACAGAAGTATGTCAAGGTATTATGGGTATTGAAAGACCCGATAAAGGAAAGGTCATTTTGGAAGGAAAAACACTTTCAATAAAACATCCGTCAGACGCTATGAAAGCAGGTATCGGATATTTGCCTGAGGACAGACAAAAACAAGGTCTGATTCTTGATTGGGGATTGGGACAAAACGTAACATTATCAACACTTGAAAAATTTACTAAGTTCACTGTTATAAACAGAAAAGCAGAACGTGAACGTTCAAAAGAACTTTTAGAAAAAGTTAAAACAAAGGCTCTTTCTGTATTTGATAAGGCGTCAAGTTTGTCAGGTGGTAATCAGCAAAAGGTTATTGTAGCAAAGGTTTTAAATTCCGATTTGAAAGTAGTTATCCTTGACGAACCGACAAAGGGTGTCGATGTAGGTGCAAAACAGGAAATTTATAAATTGCTTGCTGAGCTGGCAGAGGCGGGAATTGCAATTGTTATTGTTTCCTCAGAGATGGAGGAACTTCTCGGAATGTCTGATCGAATACTTATTCTGCATGAGGGTGTCAGTGCAGGTGAAATTTCTAAAGGTGAATTTAGTCAGGAAATAGTTATGCAGTATTCTTCCGGCTTATAATTTCAGCTAACTATATAGATCACAGGGGGTTTTAGCTTATGAAACAAAAATTAACATTTAAAAAGTTTTATGATGAATATGGAGTTCTTTTAATCTTACTGGTAATGGTTGCAATTTTTTCTTTTGCAACACCTACATTTCTGACGGGTGCCAACATTATTAACATTTCCAAACAGGTAGCGATCATGGCAATACTTTCCGTTGGTATGACCCTGGTACTTGTTTCCGGAGGCGGTGGCATCGAGCTTTCCATGGGTTCTGTTATTTCTCTGGTTGTAGTACTGATCAGTAAGTTTGTAACAGAGAGGGGCTTCAGTGTAGCGATTGCATTAATTCTTGCAGTACTGGTTGCTACTGCATTGGGATTTATCGATGGTGTGATCATTGCAAAAATTAAAGTTCCACCGCTTATCATGACACTTGGAATGCAGATTTTCCTCTATGGATTTACATATTCTATCTGTGAGGGAAAACCGGTTTATGGCATTCCTGCATCACTGACATGGATTGGACAGACATATTTGTTTAAAGTCATTCCTGTATCTGCACTTTTGATGGTTGTGATTGTAATCCTTGGACAGTTCTTTGTTTCTAAAATGTATATCGGACGCAGCTTATATGCAGTAGGAAGTAACGAAGAAACAGCAGATCTTTCAGGTATCAGTTCCGATAAATTCCGAATTATGGCGTATACTATGTGTGGATTCCTGGTTGGTATTGCCGGAATTGTAATGCTTGGCCGAATTGGAAGTGGACAGCCGAGTGCAGGTGAAGGTTATGAGATGGACGTTCTTACCGGATGCGTTCTTGGTGGTGTAAGTCTGAACGGTGGAAAAGGAAGTGTAATTAAAGCGTTCTGTGGTATCCTTATTATCGGTGTTCTTAGTAATGGTATGTCACTTCTGGGATTCAATCCTTTTATGCAGAAGATGATCAAAGGTCTGGTTCTTATCCTGGCAGTTGTTATTGACAGTCTTCAGTATATTAAACTTAAGAAAAAAGTTAAAGTTCTCAATTGATTTTCTGACAATTGATATTCAGGTGTATTGTATGAAAAACTTTTTCCAAAATCCGGGTTGGTATATGCAATCCGGATTTTGTTGTTTGCAAATTGAGCGAAAACATGTAAAATAAAGGGGATTGTTATGAACAAAAAGTAAAAATGTCATTGTAAGCAACCAAATGGAGAAAGTCATAGTTTATGCAGGAGAGGGGAAACGTACAAATGATAAAAGTACTGATTGCAGATGATGAGTTAAGGATATGTGAGCTGATTTTCAGACTTATAGACTGGGAATCTCTGGGGATGTCGGTAATTGCCGTAGCACATGACGGCAGAGAAACTATTAAAATAATAAAAAATGAAATGCCGGATATTGTTATAACCGATATACGTATGCCTGGGTACAATGGTGTAGATGTGATCAGAATTGGTAAAGAGTACAACTCTGACATCCAGTTCATTATTATCAGTGGATACAGTCAGTTTGACTATGCACAGAATGCTATCCATTATGGAGTAAGTGATTATCTCTTAAAACCGGTAAAGGCGGAAGAACTGACAAAAGCTTTATTGCGTATAAAAAATCGCATTGACAAAAATAATCAGATGTACAGTCAGGTGAAAAAAGCATGGACACTGGAACAGCAGAATCGACGATTGTACAGAGAACAACTGATTATGGAAATTGCACATGGGAAGGGATTCGATGTTTTAACAAAAGATATGAATACATTAAATGAGCAGTATAAATACGAATTTATTCCCGGCTTTTTTACAATTGTGATCGTAAAAGCGGATGGTTTGAATTTTGAAGAAAAGACAGAAAGCAGTTTTCTGTATGAAAAAATCCAACAGAGTCTGTCATTTGCTTTTGCACCTGTTATGCAGGAAATGCAGGGAACAATGCTTGATAATGGAACATATATCTTTTTGTTTAATTATGAAAATGAATATGCAGAAATAGAATCACAGATTCATCGTCTTTTAAATCAGATGCTTCTTCAGAAAGATGTGTTCAAGAAACTGCATCTTACAATTGGACTGGGGAAGCGCGTAAATTGTCTGGTAGAAGTGGGAAAATCGTACGAAACAGCATATCTTGCGATAAAAGACCGTATTCTGGTGGGGACAGACAGGATTATTGAAGGAAAAGAAAAAATAGTTGTTCAGGACTACAAAGACTATTTTTTGCATACAGTCAGGGAATTGGAGAATGTGGTAGAAAATCTGGACGATAAAAGAATCAGCGATATTATTCAGGAGTGGGGAACAGCATTAAGCAAAGACAAAGAAATTAATGGATATCAGATCGAGCAGTCTGCAAAAGCATTGGTGAATTCATATCTGCTTTCCATGCAAAAAAATAACTATACACTGGATGAGGATGATAATCTTCTGAAAGATTTTATGAAATCCATCGAAAATTGTATTTCATTAGGAGAAATTCAGGAATTACTCAGTGGGACGCTGGAACAGTCCTTAAGTGAGTACCGACATAAACGTGCACTAAGTGGATCGAAGCCTATTCGCGATGCGAAAGAATATATTCGAAATAATCTGGCGGGAAATCTGACAATACAGGAAGTCAGCGAATATGTAGGTTACAGCAGCGCGCATTTCAGTGTTCGATTCAAACAGGAATGTGGAATTACGTTCAGTGATTATGTCATGGAATCACGTATTGAAAAATCAAAAGAACTTCTCAAAAATACGAGAGAAACCATAGAAAGTATAGCAGCGGCCGTAGGGTATTCTGATGTTAAGAGTTTTACAAAGAACTTCAAAAAATATACAGAAGTAAAGCCAAGCCAGTATAGGAAGATTTATGGATAATAAGAAAAAAGTAATATACACGAATTATATTTTTGCAGTATTGATTATGATAAATGTTGTTTTGCTGGCTCTTTGTTTTATTTTGCAGGTGTCGGTGCTGATTTTGGCAGTATTATTAGCGGAAATCGTAATTCTCAGTGTTGTTTTAATGTTGCTGAATAAACAGGACGTGTATATAAAGAATTTTTTGTTGAATCATGAGAATAAATATCTTCGAAAATTATATATGTTTCATTCGCCGGAAGAAGGAAAGCTCTATGAGTTTATGATCAATAACAAAGACGAAAACAGAAATTTATTTCTTGCATCTAAAAGAGAAGCACAGATTCTGGCACTGCAGAATCAGATCAATCCGCATTTCCTGTATAATACTCTGGAAACGATTCGAAGTGAAGCTATTATGAACGGAGCAGTGAATGCCGGTACAATGGCAGAAGCGCTTGCAACCTTTTTCCGCTATACGATTTCTAATTTGGATTATCTGGTGCAGATAGAGGATGAGCTGGAAAATATCCAGAACTATTTTACGATCCAACACTATCGATTCGGAAATAAAATCGGAATTCAGATAACGTATGATGAAGAGGACAAAAATATTCTGAGACTTTATATACCGAAACTGATTATGCAGCCAGTTGTGGAAAATGCGATTTATCATGGAATCGAACAGAAGTTAGGTGCTGGTCAGGTGACGATTTCAATTAGTTATACAAAGCAAAATCTGGATATTATGATCAGTGATGATGGAATTGGAATCAAAGATACAGAATTATCTGAGATTAATAATCGTTTGTGGACTGACAGTGAGAATTATGGATATGAAAAATCCGAAAAGAGTGGTGGAATTGCGATACGGAATGTAAACCAAAGAATTAAGCTGTTGTTTGGAGAAGAGTATGGCATCTGGTTGAACAGTATTTATGGTATTGGGACAGACGTACATATAAAACTTCCGGTAGTGCTGACACCTGATGATCTGGAGAAAAAACTACGCATTGATAAAGAAGATGTGGGAGGTCAAAGTGGAAAAGGAACTGGTACGCTTTGAAAATGTGACAAGTTATAATGCATTACAATCAAATGTTAAAAATCTGAGCTTTTCAATATATGAGGGGCAAATGGCTGGAATGGTTGCGGTAAATGATACCGGAATTGAGGTTTTGCTGAATTTGTTACAAACAAATACGAGAGATAATATCACCGGGAAAATCTATGTAAGAGGAAAGTTGGTTCATAATCAGGATTATTGTGAGTCTGCGCCTAATAACATTTCCATTATAGACTACAATAATCGTCTGTTTAAGGGATTATCGACGATTGATAATATATTTGTCACGCCAAGAAGAGAAAGACATGGACTTGTAATTTCCAGCAAAAAGGAACGAAGCCGGTTTTTATGGATAAAGTCAGAATTAAATATAGATCTTCCGGAGAGCAAAAACTGTGAAAATATTTCAAACGCTGACAGGTGTATTATTGAGATTTTGCGTGCTGTTACAGCGGAAGCTGCTATGATTGTTATGGTTGGTCTGTCAAACTTTCTTACGGAACGTGAATATAAAAAGGTACGTGGGATTATTCAGAAATTCCGTAAAAAGGGAGTGACGTTTCTGATGATCGGAAATGATTACAGTGAAATTATAGGATTTGCAGATTTTACAATATTAATGAGAGACGGAACGAATATAAAATATCTGACGAGAGAAAAACATCCGGATGAACAGGAACTTTGGAGATGTATAGCAGCAGATATGAACGGTCTGGAAAGAGCACACACCACTCATCAGATAAATATGAAAAATTCTGTTTTGGAATTTAGAAATGTATACACGGAAGATATAAAGGACATTTCGTTCAAACTATATGAAGGTCAGTGTATTGTTCTGCTGGCAAATCGCAAGGTACAGGATAATATTATGGCTCTTCTGCAACGCAAAGGAGCTACATACCTCGGCGAGGTGCGATTTAATGGAGTACTTCTGGAACGATATCCCAGGAAAGAAATTTACCCGTATGGTATCTCCTTTATTCTTGCCAATGCATACAGGACGATGCCGTACATGGACCTTAGTTATATGGAAAATCTGACCCAGGGTATTGAAAAAAAGAGTGGACAGAAATTTGTAAGAAAAAATATACAGAAACTGTTATTTACAGAGGCAAAAAAGGAACTGGGCAATGTAGTAGCCTGCAAGTATCTCGCAGAACTTTCTAAAGAAGAAAAATATCACTTACTCTATCAGCATGTGATATTTATACACCCAAAGCTGGCGGTTATATGTAGTCCGTTTGTTGAGAGTGATTATCAGTCACGCGCATTCATTACAGATTTAATTTTTCAGTTGAGGAAAAATAATATTACATTATTAATATTGTCCTCAACGTATATGAGAGAAACACATCTGGCAGATGTAATCATAGAAATCCATCATAAAAAAATATATTCGATTTATATGCAGAGTGATACGGATGTGGTTTTTTGAAGCTTTTTTCAAAAAGGTCTTTACAAACCACAAGAAACCATATATAATGCAAATGAAAACAAAGAGAAACAACATAAATCAAGAGAATAAACAACATAAAACCACAACACAACAAAACTGCCCATTTATGGACGAAATCGGAGGAATTTTATTATGAGGATCTTAGAGTCAAAATTTGTACAGGGTTTTATCAAGATGGCGAACGACGGTTATCTGCAGGGATGGCATGAGAGAAACGGTGGTAACTTAAGCTACCGTCTGAAGGCAGAGGAAGTCGAAATGATCCGTCCGCGTCTGAATGCACCGGGAGAATGGACACCGATCGGAGTAGAGGTTCCGGGACTGGCCGAAGAGTTTTTCC
>OLPC01000113.1_pt1 | contig 78486 bp, 77 predicted proteins | sample 1672341 | NCBI WGS metagenome assembly OLPC01 (sample SAMEA3136673, study PRJEB25190) | human gut metagenome | reverse complement strand
CATAAGATAAGATGCGGTTCGGCAGTACCAAGCTAAGTAAAACTCCGTTTTCCTTCCTTGTTTCTGCACTCACCTTTCATTATCTTTGTATAAGATAAGCTGCACTCGGGAAATTAAGAGCAAGCTCTCTTTCCGCTCGTTTGCATTATCTTTGTATAAGATAAGCTGCACTCGGGAATCAAAGAACTGACTCACGTCGCGTCAGCTTTCAATGCCTTGACGGTGATATTTCCTGAATCTGCGAATAAGATGGAACAACCCAAATTCATAATTACAGACAAAGGCTTCTTCCGTTTCGGAAGGGTGTGCCTGCACAAACATCTGTTGCAACCGGGCGAGAAATGTCTGGGAGGCGGCTATTATGAGTTCGACTTCGTGTCTTTGAGGATAGTGCTCACAGGCAGGTCCTACGATTACGGACCGCCTTGCTGGCTTGCCCTCGACACCATTAAGATCCCGTCCTCATGCCGTGGCATGAGCATCATATACGTTCCGGAGAATCCGGCGGATGATGATTTTGTGGTGACAGACGAACTGAAAACAGAATATGTATGAACCGTAAAGAAGTATACAGACGGCAGAACGAGAGTTTCATGGCACGGATGGCAGACGGGGAAGGGGTGCGTAAACTTGAAGGGGGAGTGCGTATAAGGTCCTGGCTGAAGGCTCCGGCTCGGTCGTGGCAGGTCCCCGCAGCATTGTCACCGTGCACTACACCGGAACGCTTGTCTCAGGAACGGTGTTCGACGACTCGCGTGTGCGCCCCTGTCCGGAGGCGTTTCGTGTGGACACACTCATTGAGGGATTGCGCACCGCGTTGTGCCACATGCGCTCGGGAGACCGCTGGCAGGTGTTCGTCCCATGGCAGAAAGGGTACGGACGTAAGGCGGCTGGTGGCATCCCGGGCTGCTCCGCGCTTGTCTTCGACATCGAACTTATAAGCGTGGAGTGAGACATGGTGTAAGGGAAAATACTGAACGCGAATTGTCATCAGACCAGCCAAAGTGCGCTTCTCACTTGATTTATATGCTCTTAATCCCTCTTCCTCACTGCTGACACCATCCATCTTCCCGCTCCTGCTTGGTGTGGCACTCCGCATCCTCGGCAAAAACGGAAGACAACATGTCTGACAGTAGTACGGAATAAGGATGAAGTCTGATAACAATCCGGGTTAAAATGAATATAAACTGACATATGAACACACATCTTTTATATATCCTCCTGGCTTATCTTGCCGCCGTCAATCTGGCGGCTTTCACCGCTTTCGGAATAGACAAGTGGAAAGCCGCGCACAGGCGCAGGCGCATTTCCGAGGCATCGCTGCTCATGTATGCCGCTGTGGGCGGAAGCGTCGGGGCGTTGGCGGGCATGAAGGTATGGCGTCATAAGACGCTCCACCGCAAGTTCAGATATGGCGTTCCTGCCATTCTTGCCGCTCATACAGTCCTTGCGTTCTATCTGTTTTATTTCATATAGACCATCATAACGCCAATAATATATCAGCACATCACCTGTTTTCCACCATCTCTTTTCCGCACAACAGCCGGGAGTCCGCGTCACGCTTTTTATCTGTCTGTCAGCCCGCATATCCGGCATGAGCCGAATATCTCATGTCCGTCAACTGCACAATATATAAATTATGAATAGCCTGATGTCGGATATTTCTTCGGCATACCGCATTTTTTGTTCGGTGTCATGACGTGTGTGCGGTGTCTGTCTGTTTGCGTATTGTCATCCGGTGGGCTTCTGTTTATGCATAAAAATTCATTTCCGGAAGTAAAAAATATTTACATCCGTAATCTTCAAAACAGAATGCCGTAGGGCAGGAAAACACCTTCAGAAACACGTTGCGGGCATCTCCGCGAAGCGATTTCCGTCATTCCGGCATGCCAAACGGTGCTTTCCGTCTCACCGCAGACACTGTCTTGTCTCTCCGCATAGCCTTTCCTGTATGACGGAACGGGCTTTTCCGTGTGTCGGAAAAGGCTTTTCCGCACCTCCGTTTTTTCTCTCTCATCGCGTGCTTTACGGCAAACAGTTGGTAGACAATGTGTTACGTGTAAGTCTTAAGAATCGCGTTTTCACGACAAAAACACATTGCCGCTGCGAATAATCGCGCCATGACGCGATATGACGGAATCTTTTCCGCAGTTTATGCATAAATATACAATCGTACTGAATATATATTCACCCGTTCCGAACAAGCATATCGTAAGACATCTTCATTATTCCGCGCTGCTGTCATGACAGGCGGTTCGCGCTTTTGCCGGAGATGTCGCAAGACATGTCTGCCGGAATCCGGGCGCGTTATGGGGTCTGCTCCGCGTCAGGGGAACAGGTGTCTGACAGCGCGTCATACATTTGTCATTGGTGTCCTGACAGCCTCCTGCCGGTCAGGCTGGCATGTTTCAGAGGCTCCTCGGCAGCTGTCCGGCATGCCGTCAGAATGTGACAGAATTGTCAGTATTCTGATGACAAATCTGTCAGTCATCCTTTTTTGGCATGGTTTTGGCTGTTAGCAAGGTGAAAGCGTCCGAAGAGGGCGCGCCCGGAAAGTAAATTCAGATTAAACTTTAAACATATAACCATTATGAACATTAAACCGTTAGCAGACAGAGTGCTGGTACTTCCGGCACAAGCTGAAGAAAAAGTGGGAGGAATAATCATTCCTGATACAGCCAAGGAAAAGCCGCAGCACGGCAAGGTAGTAGCCACCGGAAATGGTACAAAGGACGAACCTATGGTACTGAAAGAGGGCGACGAAGTGCTTTATGGCAAATATTCGGGAACCGAGCTCGAGTATGAGGGAGTGAAATATCTCATCATGCGCCAGAGCGATGTGCTCGCTGTCGTGGGCTGATCAACCGCATGCAAACATTTAAAAAAACAACAGATAAAAAAATAAGACAATTATGGCTAAGGAAATAAAATATAACATAGAATCGCGCGATCTGCTCAAAAGAGGTGTGGATCAGCTCGCAAACGCTGTCAAGGTGACACTCGGTCCTAAAGGACGCAACGTTGTAATAGAGAAGAAGTTCGGTGCTCCGCAGATAACAAAGGACGGCGTTACCGTGGCAAAGGAGATTGAGCTTGAGGACCGCTTCGAGAACACCGGAGCACAGCTCGTGAAGAGCGTCGCAAGCAAGACAGGCGACGACGCCGGCGACGGTACCACTACCGCAACCATTCTGACACAGGCTATCGTTACCGAAGGTCTGAAGAACGTCACTGCCGGAGCTAATCCTATGGATCTGAAGCGCGGTATAGACAAGGCTGTAGACGCTGTCGTAGGTTTCATCAAGGACAACGCTGAGGTTGTGGGCGACAACTATGACAAGATAGAGCAGGTGGCTACAGTGTCTGCCAACAACGACCCCGAGATAGGCAAGCTGCTCGCCGACGCTATGCGCAAGGTTTCCAAAGACGGTGTCATCACCATCGAGGAAAGCAAGAGCCGCGACACAAGCATCGGTGTTGTTGAGGGTATGCAGTTCGACCGCGGCTATCTGAGCGGATATTTCGTTACAGACGCCGACAAGATGGAGTGTGTGATGGACAATCCGTACATTCTCATCTACGACAAGAAAATCAGCAACCTGAAGGACTTCCTGCCCATTCTCCAGCCGGCGGCAGAAAGCGGACGCCCGATGCTCGTCATCGCTGAGGACGTTGACTCTGAGGCTCTCACCACACTGGTTGTCAACCGTCTGCGTGGCGGACTGAAGATATGCGCTGTCAAGGCTCCCGGATTCGGCGACCGCCGCAAGGCTATGCTCGAGGACATTGCGGTTCTTACAGGCGGTGTTGTCGTGAGCGAGGAGAAGGGTCTGACACTCGACAAGGCTACTCTCGACATGTGCGGAACATGCGACAAGGTGACTGTCAACAAGGACACCACTACCATCGTGAACGGTGCAGGTGACAAACAGCTCATCGCAGACCGCATAGCACAGATAAAGAATGAGATTTCCAACACCACAAGCTCTTACGACAAGGAGAAGCTGCAGGAGCGTCTTGCCAAGCTCTCAGGCGGTGTCGCAGTGCTCTATGTGGGCGCCAACAGCGAGGTGGAGATGAAAGAAAAGAAGGACCGCGTGGACGACGCGCTCTGCGCTACACGTGCCGCTATAGAGGAAGGTGTGGTAGTCGGCGGCGGTACTACATACATCCGCGCACAGGAAGCTCTCAAAGAACTCAAGGGAGACAACGCTGACGAGCAGACCGGTATCAACATCGTGGCTCGTGCAATAGAGGAGCCGCTGCGCCAGATTGTGACAAACGCCGGAGGCGAGGGTGCTGTCGTAGTGCAGAAAGTGCGCGAGGGCGAAGGCGACTTCGGTTACAACGCACGTACAGACTGCTATGAGGATCTGCGCCAGAAGGGTGTTATCGACCCGGCTAAGGTGGCACGTGTGGCTCTTGAGAATGCCGCTTCAATAGCTGGCATGTTCCTTACCACAGAGTGTCTCATCGTTGACAAGCCCGAGGAGAAGCCGGCAATGCCTATGGCACAGCCTGGTATGGGCGGCATGATGTAATACTGAAACATCAGAGACAAGTATATTCAGGGGGTGGCTTTTTATGAAGTCATCCCCTTTTTATTGTTTTGCGGTATAAGGTTTTTGACACTGCCAGTCAGTTTTTTGGCAGTCTTTGTGTATTGTATGTCCGTTATCCTCTTCTCTTTTTTGCATTGCATACATATTATTATTACATTTGTGCCATACAGAATGTCAAATGCCTGATACGCCGCAGTTGCAGACGGCGTGTCTCGCTTTTTTAAAGACCTAACCTATTTTTTATCATTATGATTGGAAGAAACTTATTATTTGTGTCGTTGCTCCTGATGTGTGCCAATGCGTACGGTGCGCTGGGGGTGACCGGACTGCGCGTGATGACGCAGAAGAATCCGCAGGGCATTGACGACACCGAACCTTGTTTCAGCTGGAAACTGGAGTCGGACGAAAGGTCTGTCTTGCAGACTTCCTACCGCATTGTCGTCACTGAAGGCGCGAGTGACGGCAGCGTCGTGTGGGATTCCGGCGTCATAGAGTCGTCTGAATCGTCCAACGTGCCGGCGGAGGGCATATCCCTGCAGCCGTCCACACGCTATTTCTGGAGCGTCACTGTGAGAGACAACAAAGGCAATGAGGCTCGTTCTGACGAACAGGCTTATTTCGACACCGGACTCATGGGGTCGGGATGGAGCGGCGCCAAATGGATAAAGGCGTCCGATGAGGCTTATGGCACGTCTGTCGGGAGTGTGAGCGACTATACTGTGGAGATGGATTTCGAGATTGAGCACACGGCTGCTGGCATATGCTTCGCAAAGACAGGAGAGGGCAATTTCTATATGTGGCAGTTCAACACTACCGATACGGGCAATCCCAAGTTCCGCCCGCATGTGTGGAACAACGGCAATCCGGCTTTGCTCGGAGAGAAAGAGCTCAACGGCATTGTCAGTCTGCGGAACGGTGAGACTTACCGTCTGCGCATAGAGGTGACTGACGGCGGACACCGTGCCACAACCTTCCTCAATGATGTCATGATAGATGAGCGCGACGGCGATTTCCCTTATGGTGATGTAGGTATACGTCAGGATTACGGCGACTACGACATGCAGCCTGAGACGGCATACTTCGACAACGTGAGGGTTTCCACGTCTTCAGACAACGTTCTGTTCTCTGAGGATTTCTCCAAGACAAACGGTTTCACGGCTGGTGAGGTTGTCGGTGGCAGGCTCTACGTGGTAGGCTCCACGCAGCAGAGCGTGTACGCATGGCAGAAGAAGGTTGTCCCGAATCTGAGATATAGGGTGGAGACCGACATGACCCTTATAAGGGACAATGCCGCAGTTGTGTTCGGAGCTACCGCCCGTAACACTTATTTCATGTGGCAGATAAACACTGCCGACAGTGATGTGCCGCTCGTGCGCCGACATATTTACAACAACAGTACGACGCCGTGGCACGAGGACGTCAGGATTACGGCTTTCTCGAAGGATGACCTTCTTGGTCATGAGCGTCACATCACCATAGATGTGGACGGCAACGTGATAAAGACTTTTATTGACGGAGAACTGGTCGATACGTATACCGACAATTCTGGTGTACTGGCGAAAGGCGATCTCGGACTCCGGGTAGACAATACTTCCGCTACAGTAAAGGAGGAAGCATACTTTGACAATCTGAAAATGACCGTATTTGACGGCGACGGAGAGCCGGAGGTGGTGTTCTTTGAAGATTTTGAAAGCGAAAACTCCGAATATTTCTACAGTCCGGACATCGTCGTGGTAGACGGCAACCGCAAGTGCCACATGCATGTCACCGGAACCGAAAACCGCATGATGCAGGATGCCACATACGGAGCTCCGATGTTCCGCAAGGACTTTACGGTGGAGAAGAAAGTAAGGTCAGCGAAACTCTACACGTCGGCTCTCGGTGTCTATGATGTGTTTGTCAACGGACGTAGGGTGGGACATCTTCAGCCTGACGGCACAACCGTATACGAGGAACTCAAGCCCGGCTGGACCGATTATCGCAAGCGTGTGTTCTATCAGTCGCACGATGTCACGTCACTGTTTGTGGAAGGCAGGAACACCATAGGGGCTGTCGTCACGCCGGGATGGTGGGCTGGAGCGATAGCCAAAGGCATATACGGCGCGCCTGAGACAGGGTTCATCGCCAAGCTGGTGATAACATATGACGACAACACTACTGGTGTCATCGTGACCGACGACACATGGGCGTCTTCAAGAAAAGGTGCCGTGAAGAGTGGTGATATATACGACGGAGAGGTGTATGACGCACGCATCGTGACCGACTGGAACGGAAGCGACATCAGTACATGGAATGCCGTGGCTGAGAATACTGGCTTCAACGGCGTGATAGAAGCGGAGAAAGGACCTTTCGTAAAGGTGCTTGACGACAACATACTGTCCGTAAAGACTGCCACGATATACGAGGGTACGACAGAAGGTTCGGGCGATTACGGCATGATAAATGTCGTGGACAAGGTGGACGGAGACGCTCCGGTGAAACTCAGGAAAGGACAGTCTGTCATATTCGACTTCGGTCAGAACTTTGCAGGATGGGTTGAGTTCAAGGTCAACGGCAAGCGCAGCACACGTCTGCATCTGCGTTTTGCGGAGATGCTGAACGACACCGGAGAGAAGAGCAGAGCCAACGACGGTCCCGGAGGAAGTCTCTATCTTGCCAATCTACGCACGGCTAAGGCGGAACTGTATTATACAATGTCGGGTGTGGAAAACGAGACTTACAGTCCTACAACGACATTCTACGGATTCCGTTATTGCGAGCTTACTCCGACTGAAGACGTGGAGGTGGTTTCAATAAAAGGCGTTCCCATAAGCTCGTCGCATGAGGATATAGGATATGTCACGACCGATAACGACATGGTGAACAGACTGTTCAGCAATATCATATGGGGGCAGCGCAGCAACCTTATCTCTGTTCCGACAGACTGTCCGCAGCGTGACGAGCGGTTGGGATGGACTGCCGACACGCAGGTTTTCACAAATACCGCGATGTATAATTCGAATGTCTCCGCATTCTATGAGAAGTGGATGACAGACGTACGCGACGGTCAGCGTGAGGACGGGGCTTACTATGACATCGCTCCTGTGAGCTGGACGGAATTCGGAAACGGCGCGTGGGCGGACGCAGGCATCATCGTGCCGTGGAACGTTTACCTCATGTCGGGAGACAAGAGCATAATAGAGGACAATTATGAGTCGATGGAGAGATACATGACATGGCTCTCGACGCAGCAGGGCGACGGCTATAAGTATCAGGGTGGAGGCACCGCTCACGGCGACTGGCTGTCGTTCGCAACGACAGATCCGCGCTATGTCAGTGTGGCATATTATGCTTATGACGCCCGCCTTATGGCTAAGATGGCAAGGGTGTTGAGCCAATCCGAGAACGACGAATACGCACGGAAGGCTGACATGTATGAGACTTTGTTCAATAATATAAAGGACGAGTTCCAGAGCCGTTTCTTCATTTCCTCGACAGGAGCATTGCGACGTCCTACACAGACAGCATGCCTTCTGGCTCTCAACTTCGGCTTGTACAAGGATCAGAAACAGTATGACTATCTCACGAAACGGCTTGAGAGCCTTATCACATCAAACGGTGAGAAACTTAATACTGGCTTTGTCGGTACGGCGGTCATCAATACCACACTGTCTGACAACGGACTTGCAGACAAGGCATACAACCTGTTGCTGCAGAGAGAATGTCCTTCATGGCTCTACAGCATAGACCAGGGAGCTACCACAATGTGGGAAAGATGGGATTCTTATACAAAGGAAAAAGGTTTCGGTGACGCTTCGATGAACTCGTTCAACCATTATGCTTATGGTGCGGTGGGCGAATGGATGTACCGCAATATGGCTGGTATCGCTGTAAGTGAGGATAATCCCGGATTCAGGCATATCATCCTTCGTCCGTGCATAGACAGCCGTGCCTCCATACCGGACGGACAGGAAAGGATAAACAAAGTGGACTGCGGCTACGACTGTAATTATGGAAAGATAGTCTCTTCATGGACTGCCGGTGATGGCGTATTGCATGATTATAAGGTCGTTGTTCCTGCAAATGCCACCGCAACGCTTTATCTTCCTGTGACAGGCGAGAACGCGGCGGTTTATGAAAACGGCGTGCCTGCATCGGAGGCGGAAGGAGTTGAGTTCGTGAGATATGAGGATGGAATGATGGTTTACAGCCTCGGCTCAGGCTCATACCATTTCACTGCAGAGGTCGCAGACAACATCTCGGAAGTGGAGAAAAACGGCAGAATGTCGGTATATCCTAATCCGGTGAAGGACAGACTCAATCTGTCTTGTGACGGTAATGTGTCAAAAGTCAGCCTGTGCTCAGTGTCCGGCAGTGTGGCAAAGGTCTTGGACGGCAACTGTTCGAGCATTGACATGACGGATTTGGCGGCTGGAGTATATCTGCTCAAGGCATGGTGTGATGATAAGGTCTATACGGCGAAAATAATAAAACAGTGATTCCGCGGTCTTACTGACTGACGACTTTGACCGCACTTGCGCTTTTTAATGCTGCAAGTGCGGTTTTCTGATGTTTTTTTCTTAATTTCGCGATGTGATAGGACTGCGATGCCTGCACCACGGACGGTTCTTACAGACTGCGCTTTTCAGAGACGTGTGATTTGGCGGAGGTATGTTTTCGTTTATAAAAAAAGTGCCGGTGAGAGTAATGAGAGCTTGCTCGCAGATTGCCGGGCGCAGCCTGTTCTCTTAAAAAAAACAGTGTCTGGCATCGTTTGTCAGTCCTTGTGTATGAATAAAAAAGTTTGACATAATATAATAGGAACGTTTTGGAGAAGTTGATAAACCTGTACAGACAATGGCGTGGAGAGTCTCCTGTACACATTGAGAAACTGCAGATGGCGGGCAGTAACCGTGAGTATTACCGTATGGCGGATGCTGACGGCGCGACCGTCATAGGTGTGATAGGAACCAGCCGCGATGAGAATCACGCATTCATTTATTTGTCCGGACATTTCACAAGACGCCGGTTGCCTGTGCCGCAGATTCTTGCCGCAAGCGAGGATGAGTTGTGTTATTTGCAGACTGACCTCGGTACGGTGTCTCTGTTCGACGCTTTGAGCGGCGGCAGACAGGCAGGCGGGAGGTACAATCAGCGTGAGAAGGCTCTGCTGACTGAGACAATCCGGCAGCTGCCAAACATTCAGATACGCGGCGCGCGCGGTCTGGAGTGGGAGAATTGTTACCCGCAGCCTGAGTTTGATGAGGCAAGTGTGCTGTTCGATCTCAATTATTTCAAATATTGTTTTCTCAAACCTTCGGAGCTCGATTTCCATGAGCTGAAGCTTGAGGCAAACTTCAGGCTGTTCGCAAAAGACCTCACCGCCGAGACTTCAGACTCTTTCCTTTACCGTGACTTTCAGGCGCGCAACGTGATGCTTGATGCCGGAGGGCATCCGTATTTCATAGACTTCCAGGGCGGACGCAAAGGTCCTTACTACTATGACCTTGCTTCTTTCCTTTGGCAAGCGTCCGCAAGGTATCCCCATAAACTGAGACGTGAGCTTGTGGCTGTATATTATAATTCGCTGAAAGACTATGTCGAAGTTCCTTCTGTGCGTTATTTCGTGGAGCGGTTGGGACTGTTCGTGCTCTTCCGTACGCTTCAGGTGTTGGGCGCGTATGGCTTCAGAGGTTATTTTGAACGTAAGAAACATTTCCTTGACTCCATACCTTTGGCTATGGAGAACCTGCGCGAGTTGCTCGCCATGCAGCGGTCTTTCCCTTATCCCTACATGATGGATATGTTGCGGAGGCTGACAGAACTGCCGCAGTATGCGAGGATAGAGCAGCCTGCGCTTAACCGTTCCGACGGATTTAAAACAACGGACGACAATGTGTTCAGTGCTCATCCGCAGGACGGACCTGCCACTTTCTCCAAGTACGACGGCAAGGGTCCGCTTGTGGTCCGCGTGTTCAGCTTCTCTTACAGGAAGGGAATACCAGCCGATGATTCGGGAAACGGCGGCGGATATGTGTTCGATTGCAGGTCGACTCATAATCCGGGACGTTATGAACCATACAAAAAGCTGACGGGACTTGACGAACCTGTCATCCGCTTTCTGGAGGATGACGGTGAGATTCTTACCTTTCTCGACAGCGTGTACTCACTTGCGGACAGGCACGTGGAGCGTTACATCCAGCGCGGCTTTACCGATCTGATGTTCTCGTTCGGCTGTACCGGCGGTCAGCATCGCAGCGTTTATTCAGCCCAGCATCTTGCCGAGCACCTCAATTCGAAGTATGGTATCGAGGTGAGAATCGTACATCGTGAGCAGAATATAGAGCAGGTATTGAAGGCGAGAGATTCAAACGCAGGGTGAAAACCTTTGCCGTTTAAAATAAAATAAGTAATTTTGCACGTGTAAAAAATCCTTTTTTACTTGAAGATGATGCAGGCAATGATATTTGCTGCCGGGCTCGGCACACGTTTGAAGCCAATCACCGACACCATTCCGAAAGCTCTGGTGGAAGTCGGAGGCGAGACTCTGCTTCATCGCGTGATAATGAATCTGAAAAACGCAGGTGCTTCCAGAATAGTCATAAATGTGCATCATTTCGCCGGGCAGATACTCGATTATCTTCGTGCGAACGACAATTTCGGCATCGACATAAAGGTGTCGGACGAGTCGGACAGGCTTCTTGATACCGGAGGTGGAATAAAGAAAGCCTCCCGTTTCTTCTCCTGCGACTCTCCGGTTCTTATCCATAATGTAGACATTATCAGCAATGTGAACCTCAGAAAATTCTATGACTGCGGCAGGACGGCGGACGCCACGCTTCTTGTGAGCAGCCGTGAGACAAACCGATATTTGCTTTTTGACGATGACATGCGTCTGAAAGGATGGACCAACCTTCAGACCGGCGAGGTGAAATCTCCGTATAAAGACATCGACGTTCAGACTTGCCGCATGCTTGCTTTTTCCGGAATACATGTCATATCTCCATCGTTGCTAAGGATGATGGACGCTTTCCCGGAGAAGTTCGGAATAATGGATTTCTATCTGAAAGAATGTGCCGGAGCTGACATCCGTGGATGGTGCAAGAGCGACTTGCGGCTTATGGATGTCGGAAAGCTGTCGGTTCTGCACGACGCGGATGCTTTTGTCAGAAATCTGAATAAAGAATGAACACACTAATAATTAATATATAATGCAACAGAAGATAATAATACTCGATTTCGGTTCGCAGACCACACAGCTCATTGGTCGCAGAGTACGCGAGCTGGATACCTTCTGTGAGATTCTTCCTTACAACAAGTTCCCTGATGATGAAGAGGGAATCATCGGCGTGATACTGAGTGGCTCGCCATATTCCGTGCACGACGAGCAGGCTTTCAAGGTTGATCTTTCCAGATTTGTCGGCAAATATCCGGTGCTGGGTATATGCTACGGAGCTCAGTTCATATCCTATGCAAACGGCGGAAAGGTGGAGCGCACCGAGACGCGAGAGTACGGACGTGCCCATCTTCAGTACATTGACACTGCCGACCCGCTGTTCTGTGGCTTCGAAGACAAGTCGCAGGTGTGGATGAGCCACGGCGACACAATCACCGCAATACCGTCAGACTGCCATGTGATAGCGTCGACCGAAGATGTCAAGTTTGCGGCATATGCGTCTTCCGAAAAGCCTGTATGGGCTGTCCAGTTCCATCCTGAGGTGTTCCATACTCTTCAAGGCTCGCTTCTGTTAAAGAACTTCGTGGTCGGCATTTGCGGCAGCCGTCAGGAGTGGAGTGCCGCCTCTTTCGTCGAAAGTACGGTTGCGGAGCTAAAGGAACAGCTCGGAGACGACCGCGTGATTCTCGGACTTTCCGGAGGCGTCGACTCTTCGGTGTGTGCCGTCTTGCTGCATAAGGCGATAGGTAAGAACCTTACATGCATATTCGTAGACCACGGAATGTTGCGCAAGAACGAGTTCGCTCAGGTGATGAAGGATTATGAAGGTCTCGGACTTAATGTAATAGGAGTCGACGCGAGCAGCAAGTTCTTCAAGGATTTGGAAGGGATTGACGACCCGGAAAAGAAGCGCAAGATAATCGGACGCGATTTTGTGGAGGTGTTCAACGCCGAGGCAAAGAAGATAACAGACGCCAAATGGCTCGCTCAGGGCACCATATATCCTGACCGTATAGAAAGCCTCAACATCACCGGAAAGGTGATAAAAAGCCATCACAATGTGGGCGGACTGCCGGAAGAGATGCATCTGCAGCTTTGCGAACCGCTGAAATGGCTTTTCAAGGATGAGGTGCGCCGCATAGGATATCAGCTCGGCATGCCCGAACGTCTTATCAAACGCCACCCGTTCCCAGGTCCCGGACTCGCCGTGAGAATACTTGGTGACATCACACCGGAGAAGGTACGCATACTCCAGGATGCCGATGACATATATATAACGAACATGCAGAACTACATCTGCGAGGACGGAGAGCGTCTTTATGACAAAGTCTGGCAGGCGGGAACCGTGCTGCTGTCGACAGTCAGAAGCGTGGGAGTAATGGGCGACGAACGCACATACGAGCATCCTGTCGCACTCAGAGCGGTGACGTCCACAGACGCCATGACAGCCGACTGGGCGCATCTTCCTTACGACTTCATGGCAAAGGTGTCGAATGAGATTATCAATAAGGTAAAGGGAGTAAACCGTGTATGCTATGACATTTCCTCAAAACCACCTTCGACAATAGAGTGGGAATAATACAATATCTCTGGCGCATAGCAAAACTTTATTTTAATCTATTTATTTTCAAGTATTTATAATAGAATTTACTAAGTGTCAGTATTTTAAATTCCCAACCTGAATTTTGATATTGTACCCCAAAATTGTACCCTGCGCTTGTGGGGTACAATTATTTTTTTATACTTTTGTACCCAAAAAACGATATGGCAAAGGCAACAAAGTTTCAGTTCGTATTAAAGAGTGAGGCCGACAAATCCAAGCCTGCACTTTTATATGTCATGTTTTCACTGGATAAACGGTACAAGATTTCTCTACAAGAGTCTGTTTTGCCTCAATGGTGGGACAAGGAAACGCAAAGAGCCATTGTTATAGAATCGGGGCAACAAAAGCAAGTCGATACACGAAATGCAAAACGTGTAAATCGTTTCTTGAACTATGCTCAACAGAGATTTGAAGAAATTTTTGAAGCACATAAAGAATGGAGAAGAGTAAAAACGGCTGTTATTGCAATTCCTTATCCAGCCCAAATAGCAAGGATTATCCGAGGTGTTATAACGGAATATCATAAAAAGGAAGTCGAGGAAATTAAAAAGCAAAATCAAACGCCTACGCAGTATTTTGAGGAATACATTGCCAAACTTCCAACTCACACTATTAGGCGTACAGGTACAGTCATGAAACCTCAAACGATAAGCAATCATCGAATAGTGCTTAACCGATTCAAAAAATTCTTGCAGCACTATGGTATGATAAATAGTTTTCAGATTTTCAATAAGTACTTTGAAGAAAAGATGGAGGCTTTTCTCCTGCTTGACTGCGGCTATACTCCCAATACTGTATGTGCGACAAATTCAATTATGAAAGTATGGCTAAAACAAGCCGAAGAAGATGGGCTGATAACTGACAAGTCATTTCACAGTTGGAAGTCTAAGGGATATAACGTGAAACACATTTATCTTACAGATGATGAAATAGGCCGTATCTATGCACTTGATTTTACAGATGAGTTTAAGGTGCTAAATAAAATAGACTTAAAAAGTAGTATAGAGCAAACAAGAGATTTATTCATTGTTGGTTGCAAAACAGGGTTGCGCATAAGCGACCTTCATTTGCTCAATGCTTCTCAATGGGATTTAGAAAATCGGACGTTAACCGTTAATACCCAAAAAACACAAAAACGAGTAGTAATACCTTTGTCTGATGAGGTGGTTTCTATTTATAAAAAGTATAATGGTAAATTTCCAAGTCCCGTTTACAAATCTGCCTTTAACCGTCAAATCCAGCGGTGCGCCATGATTGCAGGTATAGACGAAATTATATATAATAATGTGTCAAAAGGCGGTAAAACCGAACAAGAGGCAACACCTAAATGGAAATTGGTTTCAAGTCACACAGCCCGAAGGAGTTTTGCTACCAATCTATATAAAAAGAGTCATAATAGTCTTATGGTAATGAAATTTACTGGCCACACAACGGAAGAAAATTTTTTGAAGTATATCTGTATAGATGACGAGGAAATGGTGGAACTTGCAAGGGAGTTTTTCTGATATGAACTCAAAAAGAGCGAATCGCAAATTACGGTTCGCTCCTTTCTTTGTAAACAATTACCACTAATCCTTTTTGTTCTCGTTTGATTTTGATATTTCTTTGTTTTCCAATGAATTATCTATTTTTACGTTGTGGTAAGCGATGTAATCTTGAATCCATGCTTTAACAGTTTTATCACTAACCCCTATCTTTTCAGCAGTCTTTCTATAACTTTTATTTTTAGAGTAATATAGATAAGCCTGTTCTTTCTGTGGGGTTATATTTATATTTCCTTTCAATAAGTTCTTTTCCACGTCAAAGCCCACTTCCTCATATCCGAGGAACTCATCTTCTCTTTTCTTCAAAGTACAGACAAGTACACGGTTCTCATTAAGTGTTATAGGACAACTTCTTGCTTTTAACTGCTTTATATATATGGAATTAGCTTCACTATCATCTGTTACCTTTCCGACACCAAAGCAAGCATCGAGAAAATTACTGATATTTTTGCTCCCTGCAAGCCGATCAAGGGTAAGAGTTCGATTGTTAGGCAACTCCTTAGGCGTGTGTCCTATCAACAAAACACTTGCACCCAACTTATTCACTTTGTTTTTAAGTTCAAGCATGAATTTAGCGGCTTGATCACCGTTTGACAGCTTATTGTTCAAAGAAGTGATGTTGTCAATGATAAAATTCTTTATACCACACACGTTTACAGCTTCCTCCATTCTCGTATGCAATCGCTCGTTCCGCAGTCTGAATGAAAGATTTTTATCATGCTCTAAATCAGGTCTGATAAGATTATCCGAGAATTGATACCGCCTTGACAAATTATCATTGCAGTACCGTCTACAAAGCTGCTGCATAGTCATTTCGTAGTCAAAGTAGATTACTTTTTCTCCACTCCGAGCTATCTCTTCGGCTATCTGAATGCCTAAAATACTTTTCCCTACATTTGTGACTCCGAAAAGCATAGTCAACTCTTGCTCAAACCACAGATTCTTAAACAAAGGTTTCAGCTTGCCCGCCTTTCTGTCTTCGTCAATAACTTGATTCAGAGTATCATACCCAAATACTTCTTTTTCACTGCAATCTATTTTCTTCATTATTGAAACAATTTAAACATTTAACATCTTTCTATGTCAATTTGGCCTCATCGACTTTGCAAAGGTATGTAGATATTGCTCCGATTGCAATTTTGAAAGCTGTATATAAAATATAAGTTGCTTATTGTTAGTGACTTATATTAAGTCCATGCTTAATCTGTGCAAATCTCGTGAAAATCAAAAATCCTGCCTTCTTAGCCTATACCAAAACTCTTCTTGTTCGTGTATGATATTCTTATAAAGAGGTCTTGTCGGATTGTTCCTATCAATGTATTTATATAGGATGTTCCTTCTATATGTCGGTGCTTCTATTCCATAGTATTCTGCTATAAATTTTGAGGCTACTGATAGTTTTCCCTGGATTGTAGGTAAAAGTAGACTGCATCTATCTATGAACAGCATGAGTATAATGCCAACTCTATATTGAGATTTTTCTTCTTTAATCTTGTAAAGCTGTTCTATTTTGTCGAGGTGGTGTTTTACGGCTCTAACATTTTCTTTTGAAGTCAATTTCAATAGTATCTCATCATTATTATTTCCCAATATGTGCCTTAGTTGTGTGACAACAAAATCTCTCCGAGTCGATTTAATTTCTTCCCTTTCTTCCAAAGCATACAACAGTTTATTCAGTGCATATAGATTAACTTTATACATATTTCTATACTGCTTGAAATTGCATTTTTGTTGATACAACTTGATTAAGGACTTTATTATTCCAATCTTATCTTCTTTATTAATGTATTGTGTGGTTATATAGGCCAATTGCAAATCTACATATTCCTTCGGTGTATCTTCCGTAGTTAATGCGTATTGCAGTCTATCAGAAAGATAATCATCTCCATTGAAATCATTGGCCGTATGTCCGAATAGTTCAAACGTATCATTGTCGTTAATCTCCAAATCTTCCTTTATTTCATCAACTTTTTTGTCTGATGGCATATATTCATCCGAACAAAAATAATAGAAGTTATCTATATTCTCATTCTCAAATACATATCGAAAGACTGTTGTATATCCATATAGTTTCATGGCCTGTCATATTATTTATATGTTTACTTTTTTGATACCTCTGCCACCAGCCTTTTGGTGCAGCACACCTTTCCTAATGGTACACTTTGAATTTTGGTATGGTTTAGACGGCGATAAACCATAGTTGCGCAGCGAGCCGTATGTTATTCCAAGTTCTTCTGATGAGTGGAATTCATAAATGTTGGCGATGCTGCCGTAATACTCATGGACATCTCCAATCTGCAAATGTATAACCGTGCGTTCTTTCTTTTCTGTCGCTTCCATATATACTTTTCTTACAAAGATACGGGAAATATGGCAAATAATAAATATAAATCATCTATTTTAGATTCTTTAGCTTTGTAAACTTGCGTATGTTTAGTAAATGTCATATTTTTGCATTGTGATAATCAAGTGAAGCAATTAAAAGCAAGTAAATATGAAGGCAATACAATTTAACAGCGCAAACGTAGTTAAGTCGGCAGTCAAGTGTATGAGTTTTGAAATGGATGCGGCAACTTCCATCAGCAAGGGAATGATGATTGAAACCTTGAAAAAAAGAATGATGCGTGGTGAAGTGGTAAGGTTTTGCTATCAAAAGTTAGACGGTTCTATCAGATATGCGGTCGGAACACTTCAGTCTGATGCTGTCAAAGCCAATACCACAGGCACAGGAATACCCAAACGCTACTATGGGATGTTTGCTTATATAGACTTACAGAAAATGGCGTGGAGAGGATTTCGAGAGGAACGAATTATCGGCATATTGGATTAAGTGAATGGGGCTTTATCAAGCTCCATTTTTTATTTCTTACTTTTCCAAGTCAGAATAATAAATGTATTCTCTCCTTTTTATATTGTTCTGAAATGGAAAAATGAAGAAAGGTGATATGTAATAAATAAAAGTCATCTTTTTAGATCTCTTTAGCTTGAGAAATTTGCTTGTATTCAATAAATGTCATATCTTTGCATTGTGATTAAGAAACAAGGTAATAACAATAAAAGTTCAAATATGGCAACGATAGAAACAATCAACAAGGCGTTAGAGGTTATGAAAAATCACGATTGGTGGTGGATGATGGCGGATTACACGCATCCTGCCATTGACAATGCAAGAGGTTCAATGCGCTATTTTGTGGAACTTGTAGCCACAATCAAAGACGCAGTTGTCAGAAACGCAATGCGTGAACTTTGGAAAGCAACCTATGAGAATGTACATAAGAATATGTGGAGTAAGGATGAAGAAGCAAACAAAGTGTATGAGGCTAAGAAAGCAGAGTTGATGGCAATTATACTTCCCAATAATCTTCAAATGGCAGCTTGATATGGAAATGGCACAATATATAATGAGCATATTTAAAGCAAAATTGATGGTGGTTTGGTCTTGGGGATTCAATTCTCCAATGGCTATACCGCATCGAAAATAATTCAAAAACAAGTTGAATCGTATAAAAGTGAATGTTATGAAACAGATAAGCCATAAATACCAAACATCGGATTACATGGAGTGGGATGTTATGCTAAGCCTCATCCGCAAATTATACCGAGATAAGAATTACCGTATGTCTTTGTTGGTTGGTTGCGGTTGCTTTTTCGGGTTGAGGATATCTGATATTCGTTCACTAACTTGGGAAATGTTGTTGTCGGATGACAAGTTTGTGATAAATGAAAAGAAAACAGGTAAACGCAGAGTAGTTAAAATCAATGCGGACTTTCAAAAGCACATTCGACAATGCCATGACGCTTTGTGCATCACAAATGATAGTGAGAAATGTTTTATCAGTCAGAAAAAGATGGTTTATTCCACGCAACGTATCAATGTATTGCTTAAATTGATAAAGAAACAGTATAATTTGAAGATTGAACATTTCAGCACTCACACTTTTAGAAAAACATTCGGACGCAAAGTTTTCGAGAGTGCAGGTGAAAACGCAAATATGGCATTGATGAAATTGTCGGAGCTGTTCAATCATAGTAATGTTGGTATAACGAAGATATATTTAGGAATTCGGGAACAAGAACTGTTAGAAACCTATGACTTATTGGAGTTTTGAAAGTTAAATTGTAGATATTTGCTGTTTTATTTCAAGTAGTTGAGCGTTCTTCCAAAGAAAATCGCTATCTTTGTTGCGCACATTAGCAAATAGTGTGCAGACATATTGAAAGAAAGCGCATTTTCGCTTATTCCGACTGCGTAAAATTGGACACTTTACAAAAGTAATATCGGAATATGTGGGAAGGACGCTCTCTTGGTGTGTATTCGTATATTAACACGAAATACATCCAAGTGGGGCTGTTCGTTCTCCTTATCCATATTACAGGGAGTCCAACCCTACGCAGTAGATGAGGCAGAATGACGGCCTCGCTTTTCTCTTATATGCCTCCCAATATATAAAAGAAACCGCATCGCAGGGCCATAGATGCAACTAAATTATTGCATTATGGCACAAATCAAGCACATCTTTCATGGTAGAGAGTTAGCCATTGTGATATTGTCTTTGCTCTCCATCTCTGTTTTTGCACAGAAGAAGCCAACATTGATGATTCTTCCAAGTGATAATTGGTGTACACAACGCTATTTTACCACTACTTATGAGAATCAAGGTGAAACTGTGCGAGTTCCTAACTATCAGCAAGCCTTTCAAGAGGATTTGGAATTAAACCCTGTAATAAGCAAAGTCGGGGAATTGATGACGGGTTTGGGATATAGCCTCAAGGATGCCGAAATGGAATTGAAAAACATTTCGACGAGAACGGCAGAGGATAATGCCACACTAAGTAAGTCGAGCGGCGCACAACTGACGGAAAGCCCGTTGGATATGCTGAAACGTAGGGCAAAGGCTGACATTATCATCCAAGTGGGCTGGGTTCTGAATGAGGCTTCCTTGTCATTCACGTTAGAAGCATTTGACGCATATACAAGCAAACGTATAGCCACTGCAACAGGTACAAGCCAAGAGTATGCAGACGATATACCTTTGTTATTGGAAAAGGCCATAAATAAACAAATCAAGCCATTTGACAAACAACTTACCGCTTTTTATGACAGGATGAAGAAAGAAGGCAGGGAAATTGTGCTTACGGTAAGGACGTGGGATAATTGGGATCAGGATTTGGAAAGTGAGTATGGCAATGATGAGTTACTCAACCATATTTTAGTTTGGATGCAGGAAAACACGGTCAACCAACAATTTAACCTGACGGATGCAACAGAGAACTTCGCACAATTTGAGCAAGTGAAAATCCCTTTGAAAGACGATAGAGGTATCAATATGGACGCTCGCAGTTTTGCAAGGGGACTGCAAAAGTATTTAAGCAAATCACCTTACAACATAACTTCCAAGTTGATGATGAGGGGATTAGGTGAGGCAATTCTTGTATTAGGTGAAAAATAATGTATTTTGCGTATGAGAACGGTACTTTTATTATTCGTTTCTGTTTTCTTTGCCGTTGCCAATGCACAGCAGTTCAAGGACGATGTAGACAGGCTTACCATAAATCCTTATGTTCCGCCTTATGAGGATTTGTCCGATGAAGCAGCCAAACTACTTCATACCAAACTCACGCAAATTGTTATTGCCAATGGTGTGGCAGACAATGAATATATCACACGTTTTATTCTTACGGCAAGAATTAATGTCATAACGAAAGATATTGTGGCAGGCCCGCCACAACGCATATCTCAAAAACTGGAAATCACTCTGATGATGGGGGATGTTGAGGCAGACAAGCTCTATTCCACCATGACTATAACAGCAATGGGTGTCGGAACAAGTGAAACAAAGGCGTATATCGCTGCCATAAAGAACATAAAACCGAGGAATGCAGAGATAACAGCCTTTATGGAGGAAAGCAAACAGAAAATAGTCGACTTTTATGAAACCAACAGTGAAGAAATCATTGCCGAAGCTAAGAAGTTGGCAGGTATGCAAAACTATGAGGAAGCATTAACCTTGCTTTCATCCGTACCGAATGTTTGCAGCAAGTGTTACAAGGAATGTTCGGAATTAGCCCCGTCCATCTATTATGATTGGATAAATGCAGATGGGGCATACTGCCTTCAACAAGCGCAGACAATATGGGCAGAGCAACCCAATAAGCAAGGTGCTGAAAAGGCTATGGAATATCTATCTAAAATCAACTTCGCAGCAACCTGTATGCCTGACGCACAGAAACTGACAGAGCAAATAAAGGAAAAGATGCTTATCGAAGATAAAAGGGAGTGGGAATTCAAAATGCAGCAGTATAAAGACAACATTGAGCGTGAAAAACGCCAATGGGCGCAATATGTGCAGGAATATCAGGACAGGCACGAGCGGATGATGGCACAGGATGCCCAAAGAGCGGCTAACCAACGGCTGATTATCAAGGCGTGTCGTGATATTGCCGTAGAAAGAGCGAAACATCAACCACGTGTAATTAACTATAACAGAATATTGGTATGGTAACTAAAAGTTTATTTCAGAAAATAGCAGTTTCTTTTATGATTCTGTTGATAAGTCTGCCGTTTGCAGATATCTGTGCGCAATCATATCGTGGCTCTACAGAATGGAATAATGCCGTTCGTTCTACAAGAGAGCGACGCAGCCGTTCTATACGAAACCAACAATTTTTTGATGAATTGTGGAGGCCTAAGAATGATAAACAGATAAAAAATAAAGATGAAGAGCAAAAAAATGTATCGGAAAAAGCCACTCAATCTAATGCTGGGGCAAATTCAGATAGCGTAAAAACTAAAACGCAGATTGGCATATCTGATGCAAATCAAAATAAAGAGAAGAATGTGGAATTAGTTGTTACAGGAGATGGCAACACTAAAGAAAATGCTGTGCAAGCGGCTTTGCGAAGCGCAATAGAACAGGCTTTTGGAACTTTCGTATCTTCCAATACACAAATATTGAATGATGAATTAGTGAAAGATGAGATAGCAACAGTAACAACAGGAAATATAAAAAAATACCAAATACTCACAGAAACTAATGTGGATGGAAGGTACTTGGTCTCTTTAAGGGCAGTTGTATCTGTTGATAAACTTATTGACTATGTAAAACAAAAGGGTGGAAGCACAGAGCTTGCAGGCAATTTGTTCGTAACAAACTACAAGCTACAAAAATTAAACCAAGAGAATATGCTAAAGGCAAGGAAAAACTTAATATTCCAAATGAAACAAATACTCCCTACTATATTTGATTTTGAATTAGTTGCGAATTCACCAAAGGAAGGGAGATATGAGTTGTCTGGCCCTAATAGTGCTTATTCTTATGGGCATCAATACCAATTAGCAGTACCCGTGAAGCTAAATGTGAAAGTTAATAAAAACGCTGATGCTATTCGGAAGATTCTAAACACCACATTAGGCATAAATGAGAATGGAACGTTAGTTTCAATGAGAAATGGGAATTACAGTGAATTGGCAAAATACCTATTAGAGCAAGTGTTGAAATTTGAGATTGATGATGGCGTACATAAGTATTCTTTAACTTGTGATACAAAACGGCCAACAACCCCATATGGTAACATATCTATGAAATATATACTTGTAGAAATGGAAGCAAATATTCCTAGGCGTTCCGTTAGTAAAAAATGGTATTATTCCAAAAATCTTTACTTTTATGACGAGTATTATTTTAATTTCTACGATGGTTACGAGGAATATTCATTGCAACACCTTCTATTGAACTCGGAAAATCCAACAGATTATATGTTTACTTTTGAGTTTGATATTTTTTATACTCTGTCAGATTTAGAGAAAGTCAGAGAAATAACCGTTTCAATACCATCTAAAAATTAAGCATTATGAAAATAGAAATTTTATTGCAAACAGGAATGTTTTTGGTCGCAGTTATCACTATTGTATATACTCAATATAAAGATAGGCGACAAAACAAAATATTGATGTTTTCCGAATACACGCGGAGGTATCAAGAGATACTTATCAATATGCCCGAAAGTATATTCAATGGTACTGAACACATCAATGCTAAAGCCCAAATGTATATGCGCTTATATTTCGACCTTTGCAGTGAGGAGTATCACTTGTGGAGAAAGGGAATGATACCAAATCAAATTTGGGAGATGTGGAAAGAGGGTATGCAAATTACTACCAATCGGCCAATTTATAAAAAGGCTTGGAAAGACTTAAGCGTTGAATACAACAAGGATTTTTGGCAATATTTCAATAGAGAAGTAATAAACAAGAAAGAAGGCGAACTATGAAAAAAGTTCTGATTTTATTTATTTTAGTTGTTTCCACATTTATGGATGTTTTCGCTCAAAGCTACAATCAAGAACGTATAGCACTAGAAAACTTCCTTGTAAGGATGTATAAAAACGCACCGTTTGAAGGGGTGAAAATAGTTTCGGATTATAACAATAACTATTTGTTGTCGGTAGTGCTTGTGAAAAAGTCGGGGTCGGAAAGTACGATGAACCGCATCGCACAGGTGAAAAGCTCAAGGCAGGTCAGCCAATACCTGAATGGAGTAATATCTACTGAAAGCGAAACCATTATACGGACAACTGAAAGCGTGAAGGAAGAAAAGACGGTTGAGGAAATTACGGATATAATCAAAGAAAATTCTATCGGCTTCACCAAGTCGATGGAAACGCTGAAAGTCTTTGATGCCAATGACAAGGAGAAATGCTATATGTTTTTCCGAAAAGTGGAGGAAATGAAAGATTAAACATTAAAAAGAAACGATATGAAACACTTGAATTTTATCCGCATTGGATTAGTTGCAACATTATGTATGTTGTGGAGTTGTAATTCTTCATCAAATCCTCAAGACAGTAAAGAGCAGTCAGACAGTATCAAGCAAAGTAGTACACAAAAAGTCGTTTCTGCCTCAAAGGGAAAGGACATTGATTTTAGCAAAATCAGAGTTTCAAGCAGGGGCATAAACTTTCTTGATGAAGAACGGTCTGCACTTACCATTGAGTGTGGAGGTGGATTGCCTTTTACCTATTGTTCGCAGACTTCTTTATATCCCAAGAGTTCTGATTTTGAAGGGAGTGGAGTGGATGAATCGTATGAATTTTTTAACCGTACAGAGGTTGAATTTGCCCAACTTTCAGAAGGCGAGCCATACGTTTTGTTGTATAATGGTGACGAGTTGATGGCAGCATTGAAACCCGACGTTCAAAACTACTCGTGCGACCTTTACAGCTCGAAAATCAATGCGATAATAGTTTATTCAGATAAGTTGAAAATGAACAATGGCATTCATGCGGGATTGAGCGCAAAAGAAATGGTTGAAACGTATAATGCCAAAATAAGGTACGAATCGGGAGCCGAAACGGATTTCCTTTCTTTCGATATTGAGGGCTTCCCATCCAATGTAAAGTTGATGGGTAGCTTTGATAGCGTAAATTCACACCTTGAAGGCGATTACGAATACTTGAAATTAGAAGATGTCAAGAATGGAAAGTTGGATGCCATTGTGATACTCCCACAATGGGCTGATAGCTATTAAGAAAATGTATGTCGTCCTGTTTAAGGTTGGCCGTTAGCGACCAACCTTTTCTTTTATGTCAGAATATTCAAAAATACGCAGAAGTGAACATCTTGATTTATGCTAATATGTTGATTTACTGCACAATATGTTGCTTTTGAGCGGATTTGGACTTGACAAACATTCGCTTACAGGTGAATATGACTGTTTTTGTGTATTTTCAGGTGCGAAGTGCGGAGTGCGGAATCGAGATTCTTATTTTTGAGGAATGTGAAAAATCAACTCCGCACCTCCGCATTTCCGCAATCATATTTCCAAACTTAGGCTACTAACGTTCTTATGTCTATGTTGGGGGCAGCTTCCGTTTGTATTTGGCTATACAAATCTTTATATACTTTCATCACCCTTGTTATTGAAGTCGTTTTAGCACTCAATGCCCTAACCTTGGCTTCGACCGCACTCATATCGTAGCCGCATTCTTTGAGTAATAAACTATGCTCGTAGTCTCTTAATGTCATAGTCCGTTGTTGGCTGATATTGTATTTAATAGCTTCATCAATAACAGATAGAATAGGGTTTGCTTTTGATGTCAATACCGCCGACAAAGTATTATTTGGAATGTTCAAAAGGTTTCTGATTTGATCCATGGTATTTATGTTTAGCTCAAAACGTGTCTTGTCGTTGAAGTACGAAAGTATTTCATTCGGATTTGATACGGCATTCAGGAAGTGTCGGTTATCTGCCGATTGTAGTTCCTTTGCCTTGTCGTAGATGATTAGGCGTTTCTTGAATCTTGGAGTTTTCACCACGTTTTCTATCGTTATTCCTTCTTTCCGATATGGCTTTGTTACCCATTTCTTGTAATTGGATAAGTTTTGCCTCACATTGGTAATGATGTCTTGCATTTGGTTGCACTCAATATCTTTGGTAACATCGCATTTTACGACATTGCAATCTTCCATAATAGAATCCACATCCAAATGACAAATACCCAACCTGTTAATTTGTGACAAACAGTCCATAGCCGTGCCTGTGCAGATAAGGCTTGTATAGTTATCCAAAAGAATTTTCCCCGTAAATTCCAATATTAGCTCATTGTGTTGATAGTTCACCATTACCATAAGATAGAAAGGTCTTTCTTGCTGATATTTATAATATAGGATGTTATCTTCCCTGCTATTCAATACGAATTTGCTATAATCCATATCGCTGATGTAATCAATCTTTGTTACTAATTTCATCTTGTCAAATTTGAGCATTTAAGAACGTATATACATATTATTCAGTCTTGCAGTTTTGCAAGTTTTGTCACCTTGAGAAGTGGTGATATTTTAAGGTAGGTTTTTAGCCTACCTTATTATTTGATGTCGGTTTATTGGGTATGGTTTTCCAGTAATCTTTAAGGCCGTTTGAAATAGCCTCTTTGTGAGTGAATGATTTGCTTTTACCTTTCATACTTTGGCTTATCTTGGCCTTAGTCTCATCCGACAACTCTCTGTACTGTCTTTTCATCGTTACTTGTTTATGTCATTATTATATATATAAATATGGCCAACTTTGGAAAGTATATCAAGAGTAATAAGTCTAATCTGCAAATTTCCAGTAGAATTTTTGGAGACGTGTGGCAAACCGACGACCTCCTACTGTACTTATCTCTTGAAAGTATAATAAGAGCCAGGATACGTAAGCTAAAGCGCACAAATACAATAGGATGCACATTATGAGGCGTCCAAAAATGGCACTTAAAGTAATATAAGGTATTTGGGGGTAAAAGGAGGACGGAAAAAATTAGATAGAAATTTTTTGTTGAAAATCAATGTAAGTCGGTGATATATAGGCATAACCTGAAAGATAATACTGTACCCTATAATTGTACCCTATTTGCGTGAAACAGTATGTATATTATTGATAATCAATATATAATAAAAATAGAGTGGGAATGATGACAGCATCACTTCCGTATTCGGATAATGATAAATTGTAAGAAGGGTAGGAGGGACAATGAAACATTCCTCCTACCTTTATTTTATCCGTATGCGGTTCCGTTGCGACGGCTTGTTGTGTAGCGGAGCGTTTACTGATATGACGGGCGATTGAAGGCTGTATGGAGGAGTATTCAATCCGGAACCGATTCCCGTCACGTCTGTCTTTCGCGTTCCCGCTACGTGTGATGATGGCTGACACAACTCAGACCGAAGACTTGCAGACGATTGAGCCGTCCGTTCCGGCTTTTTTCAGCTTTTGCAAGGTTTGTTTTTCCCATTTGTTCTACGGACGAAAAGAAAAACATTAGTTTTGCAATTACAACTGTTTTTTTACTTTATATTTATGGATGGAAATGTCGAATTGCTTGATTTTCCGATACCGGAAGATTTGTCCAAGAGAAAGATAATAAAGGTAGTGGGTGTAGGCGGAGGAGGATGCAACGCTGCCAGCAACATGTTCAGGGAGGGAATAGACGGCGTGAGCTTCTGCGTGTGCGACACAAACACATCCTCGCTCAATTCGTCGCCCGTGCCACACAAGGTGCTGTTGGGAAAGACCGGTCTTGGAGCCGGAGCCGACCCGGAGCGCGGACGTAAGGAGGCAGAGCTGAACACAGAGGAGCTGAAGAGGCTTTTCAGCGACGGGACACAGATGGCTTTCATAACCGCAGGAATGGGAAGCGGCACCGGAACAGGCGCCGCGCCTTTTGTGGCAGGTGTGGCAAGGCAGATGGGAATACTCACAATAGGAATCGTGACACTGCCTTTCTACTTCGAGAAACGCAGAAAGATACTGAAGGCTTTGAAAGGACTGGAGGAGATGCGCAAGAATGTGGACGCGCTGCTGATAATAAACAACCAGCAGATATGCAATGTGTACAACAGCGAGCACATACCGGTGACGGAAGCGTTCAGGCGTGCCGACCAGGTGTTGTGCAACGCCACAAGGAGCATCTCTGAGCTTATCACCATCACCGGAAACATCGACACCGACTTCCGCGATGTGGAGACCACCATGCGTAATGGCGGCGGAGCTATTATGGCAATGGGAAGGGCGTCAGGGCAGCACCGCGTGGAAAAGGCGTTTGAGGACGCTCTCAACTCTCCGCTTCTTTACGGAAGCGACATTGACAAGGCACAGAGGATTCTGTTCAACATATATACCAGTTCGGAGGCGGAGCTGTATGTGGATGAGATGGATGAGATTGACGCGTTCACCGATTCGCTCAATCCAGACATCGACGTCATATGGGGAATAGCCCGGGACGACTCTCTCGGACAGGATGTGAAGCTCACCATTCTCGCGACAGGATTCGAGAACAGGCTTTGGGATGAGGAGAAGATGAAGGAACTCGACCTTACCGACGGGGAATATCTGAACATGATAATAGAGAAACTCTATGGCAAGGGACGCAGACAGACTAAGAGAAACACCGTAGAAACCACACCGGCGGACATCTGTGAGGCGGCGGCTGATACGGAAAACAGTGACGGGCAGGAATGCGGTGATGCACGTAATGACGATGATAACGTAATGAAAGACGAACTTCCGTCGTCCAGACACATCGTGGAAAAGATGAAGGAATACTGGAGGAAATTCTCCACTACAATCTTTGAAGACCACGACGAGTAATTCATGACACACGTATGAGCAACGACGAAAAAGTGGAACTGCTTCGCAAAATATGCACGGAGCTTCAGGCTGAGGGACGCTACGACCTTATGCTGCAAGGCATAGGCGGTGTCAATCTTGAGCGGCTGTGCGTGGAGGCGGCGCGCGACAGCCTGAGTGTACTGCGTATTACGCCAGACTATCGTTTCATACTCGCCAAATGGAACAAGGAGGTTGAGCTGTCGCCTCTGCACAAGGCTCTATACATCCTTTTTCTCAATCATGTTGAGGGAATAGAGTTCAAGCGACTCCGTGACTATGCCGACGAGCTTGCGGAAATATATACTCCGATGTGCAACAGGGTGAGCCGGCAGGTGATAAGAGAGAGTGTCGGGCGGCTTACCAATCCGCTCAACAATGCCGTGAACGAGAAATGCTCGCGCATAAAAGCGGCTTTTGCCGAACATATGGACGCCTACGCCTTGCGTTATTACATCATATCGGGACACACCGTGAGGCATATCAGCGGCAGCAACAGACTCTGGTTTGAGCGCAAGAAGACCATTGAGCTGCCAAGAGAGCTGGTGGTGTTCGGATGAGCGGCGGTCGGGCGTGTGGCAAGGATTAGGCTTCGGGACGTGTGAGAGGACCGGTATATGCAGGCAGAAAGGCGGAAACATGCTACGGTTTCCGCCTTTCTGCCTCTTTTCAGTTAATGTCTGTCCTATGTTCAGCGGACTGTATGCTGCCTCACACTGCCGTTTTCCACAATTTCCTTTGCCTTTGTCAGTGCGATGTCGATGTGGCTGCATATGTTCTCTTCGCCAATCATGTCGTAGAATCCGGCATGTCCGAGCACCTTGTGCACCTTCGGATTCACGCCCGAGAGCACAATCCTTATTCCTTCTTTCTGGCTCATCAGGCACATGTTCGACAGATTGTGTATGCCGGTGGAGTCTACAAACGGCACCTTTCTCATTCTTATTATGCGCACTTTCGGCCTCTCGCCCATATTAGCCATTATTTCCTCGAACCTGTTTCCGGCACCGAAGAAGTAAGGACCGTTTATCTCATACACCTCCACACCCTTGGGTATGGCGAGGTGTTCGTTGTTCTCGTGTTCGAGGTCGGTGTCCTCGTAGGGGTCAATCTCGTCGAGCACCACCTTCACGTCTGTCGTCTCCGCCATGCGTCTCATGAAGAGCAGGCATGCTATTATCAGTCCCACTTCTATCGCGATGGTCAGGTCGAAGATGATGGTCAGCAGGAATGTTATTACAAGTACGGTTATGTCGCTCTTCGGATTCTTCAGAAGCGTCACGAACGAACGCCATCCGCACATGCCGTATGCCACCACCACGAGCACTCCGGCAAGGCATGCCATCGGTATGTATCTTGCCAGCGGCATAAGGAAAAGGAATATGAGCAGCAGCACCACAGCGTGTACTATTCCGGCTACCGGCGTCTTTCCTCCGTTGTTGATGTTGGTCATGGTGCGTGCTATGGCTCCCGTTGCAGGTATGCCTCCGAAAAGTGGAGATACGAGGTTGGCTATTCCCTGACCCATAAGTTCGGTGTTGGAGTCGTGACGGTCGCCCGTCACACCGTCTGCTACCGTAGCCGAGAGCAGGCTCTCTATGGCTCCGAGTATGGCGATGGTGAATGCCGGAGACACGAGAGCCTTCACTGTCGCCCACGTCATTTCAGGCAGTTGCGCGTCGGGAAGCCCTGAGTTAATGGAGAAACGGTCGCCAATGGTCTCTACGGACATCACTCCGAACCGGTTTTTAAGTACTGCGGCAAACAGTGTCATCAGTATTATGGCGATGAGCGAACCGGGAATCTTCTTGCTGAATCTCGGTGTGGCGGATATTATGACGATGCTCATCACACCTATTAAAACACTCCACATGTCGGCAGTGTGGAAATTCCGGAAATAGGCTATCCACTTTTCGGTGAAGTCTGACGGCATGTCGCTTATTGTCATTCCGAACAGGTCCTTTATCTGTGTGGTGAAAATCGTGACGGCAATACCGCTGGTGAATCCCACAATTATGGGATAGGGAATGAACTTTATGATGGTGCCCAGCTGCAGAAGTCCGAAGAGCAGCAGGAACACTCCAGCCATGAGCGTGGCTATGGTGAGCCCTTGCATGCCGTATTGCTGTATTATACCATATATTATTACGATGAAAGCTCCGGTGGGTCCGCCTATCTGTACCTTGCTGCCTCCTGCCATCGAGATGATGAAGCCTGCCACTATGGCGGTGATGATGCCTTTCTCCGGTGTCACTCCCGAGGCTATGCCGAAGGCTATGGCAAGCGGCAGAGCCACGATGCCCACTATCACTCCTGCCATGACATCAGCCATGAAGGTCTTCCGGTTGTAGTTTCTGAGCGTTGAAATAAGTTTCGGTCTGAATGTCAGTACTCTCATTTTTACTCTTGTCTTTAGTTCTCCTTGAATATCCTGAAAGATAAAACAACTGTAAATTTTTATTAATTTATATTGCAAAGGTAATACTTTTACGGATAGAAACAAAACCATTTGTCGTATTTTTACCGCAAATTGCAAACACTACATGACAAAATGCAGGGGAAGACAACCGCGAAGCCGGTGCTTGTGTCATTATGTTCCGGTGTTCGGGAGCGTCTTTATATATGTAAGGAGGATATACTGCATGGATGCGGAGGCCATTAGTCTGAGATATGCGAAATAAGACAATTAAAACCGGCAATCACCGGATGCGTATGTCCGCAATACTCGCGTATTTCCAGCCGGATTCTTTTTTGCCGCGTATGGCTCGGAAATGAGCGGTTTGTGCAATGCGTTGTCAGTCAGTAGATTGTGAAATTATGCGCTCCGGAAGTCTTATTGTTGTCGTGCGGAACGGTGCTTTCGGACTTGCGAAACAGGCTTTCCTGTAGTGCCAAACGTGCTGTCTGGTGTCGTCAGAGAGCCTTCCACGCATTGCGGAACGGGCTTTTCGGGAGTGAAGAACGCCTGCGTACTGTTGGCGGAATATATTTTTCATGACTTCCGGAAGGCTTTTCCTGCTGTTACGCATTCTGTAAGCAGGAAAATCGGAGTGTTAAAATAATCTCGGATTTAAGTTAATTCCATCTCTGTGCGGCAGGGGAGTCATTAAGGGAGAACCATGCCGTGTCCTTCCGGTGCGTTATATATAAATGTGAAATGCCGCCTCATGCTTCATGCTGCACATACAGCCATTGCCCGCTGTCAGGACGTCTTTGCCCTTTCATGACGGTTTTCACATATGGCGCAATGCGCATTACGCCTCATTGCCGCCATCATTCCTGTCGTCCCGACATGCGTAGTGGAAGGAGTGTGGACATAATTGCTGTTCGGCTGTCGTGGAGGGGGACGGACGTGTGTTATATGCCATGACACCGGGAACGCGCCATGACGGTCTTGCGGAAAAGATTGTATGCTTGGATGTAAATGAAAAAGTCCGGTCCCGAAAGACCGGACTTAAACCCTAATCGGTCATTTTGTTCTATCAGCACTTCGTTCTGCCTACATGCTGTTTTTATCGCTCTTTTGTATGGATGTGATGGGCATCAACGTGCAAAAATCGGAAAACAGGATGGCGGCATCAGCGCGGAAAAAATAAAGAAAGTCGACAATAGATTATAAAACAGCCATAACTGTATTAAGACCGGGTCGGGCTGAATTGGCTGTACGCATCACGCGCGAGCCTTATTTCTTCTCTTTCAGGATGTCGCGTATCTCCGTAAGCAGAACCTCTTCCTTGGAAGGTGCCGGAGCTGCGGGCTTTTCCTTCTCCTCAGCTTTCTTTTTCATCATCTTGTTGATGAGCTTTATCATGAGGAAAACACAGAAAGCGATGATGGTGAAGTCGATGACAGTCTGTATGAAACTGCCGTAGTTGATTGTCGCCGGTGCCACGCCCTCTGCTGCATCATGGATGGACGGCAGGGTCACTTTCAGGTCGTTGAAGTTCACTCCACCTATCAGCCAGCCTATCGGAGGCATTATTATGTCATTCACTATTGACGACACAATCTTCCCGAAAGCGCCTCCGATGATTACACCCACAGCCATGTCGACAACGTTGCCCCTAATGGCGAAATCCTTAAACTCTTTAAAGAAACTTTTCATACTTGAATTTTATATTATTTAATACTGTAATTCTATGCAAATATAGAATTTATTTTGTAACTTTGCACACGTCAGACGAATAAAAGTGAATTTATTTGCGATATTCGCTGCGGGGCATGCCGGCAACCCCGGATTCTGACTGTCGGCAGCCACCCCGTATTTAAGGATAATATATTTTAACCCTTTATAAAACATAAAGTAAAATGATAAAAATTGGTATTAACGGATTTGGTCGTATCGGCCGTTTCGTTTTTCGCGCTGCACAGAACCGCGATGACATTCAGGTAGTAGGTATCAACGATCTTTGCCCGGTTGACTACTTGGCATACATGCTCAAGTATGACACAATGCACGGTGCTTTCAACGGTACTATCGATGTAGACGTTGAGAACAGCAAGCTCATTGTCAACGGCAAGGAAATCCGCGTTACAGCAGAGCGCAACCCCGCTGACCTGAAGTGGAACGAAGTAGAGGCTGAATATGTAGTTGAATCTACAGGTTTGTTCCTTACAAAGGAGAAGGCTCAGGCTCACATCGAGGCTGGTGCTAAATATGTTGTTATGTCTGCTCCTTCAAAGGACGATACTCCAATGTTCGTTTGCGGTGTTAACTTCGACAAGTATGTAAAGGGCACACAGTTCGTATCAAACGCATCTTGCACAACAAACTGTCTGGCTCCTATAGCCAAGGTTCTGAACGACAAGTTCGGCATCACAGACGGTCTTATGACAACCGTACACTCTACAACAGCTACACAGAAGACTGTTGACGGTCCGTCTATGAAGGACTGGCGTGGCGGCCGCGCTGCTTCAGGCAACATCATCCCGTCTTCTACAGGTGCTGCAAAGGCTGTAGGTAAGGTTATTCCTGAACTGAACGGCAAGCTGACAGGTATGTCTATGCGTGTTCCTACTCTTGACGTTTCTGTAGTAGACCTGACTGTAAACCTCGCAAAACCGGCTACATATGCTGAGATATGCGCTGCTATGAAAGAGGCTTCTGAGGGCGAGCTCAAGGGTGTACTGGGATACACAGAGGACGCTGTGGTTTCTTCAGACTTCCTGGGCGACACACGCACTTCTATCTTCGACGCTAAAGCAGGTATCGCTCTGACAGACACATTCGTAAAGGTTGTTTCTTGGTATGACAATGAGATTGGTTACTCTAACAAGGTTCTCGAACTCATCGCTCACATGAAGAAGGTTAACGGATAAGTAACGCAAAGGAGCGGAGCTGTCTTTGACGGAGACCTATGGTTTCTGCCCTGAGATGGCAAAACTTCGCTTATACCGATAAAAACAGAGCCGTCCGGTATTGCCGGACGGCTTTTTTTTATTATTTTTGTCGGCGGATGTCAAAATTGATTACCATATTGGGACCGACGGCAAGCGGAAAGACCGCGCTTGCGGCAGCTCTGGCTTATGAGACCGGAGCGGAGATAATCAGTGCCGACTCGCGCCAGGTGTATCGCGGGATGACCATCGGTACAGGCAAGGATCTTGACGATTATGTGGTGAACGGGACACAGATAAAATACCATCTTATAGACATCGTTGACCCGGGATACAAATATAACATATACGAATACCAGCGCGACTTCCATAAAATATATTCGGAGATAAGGCAAAGAGGCGTCATGCCGATACTCTGCGGAGGCTCCGGACTTTACATAGAAAGTGTGCTGAAGGGATACTCGCTGTCCACCGTGCCGCAGAACGCGGAACTGCGGCGGAGCCTTTCGGGCAAGACGCTTGAGGAACTGACGGCTATTCTCACAGAGATGAAGGCGCGCAACCGTTCCTGTATGCACAACCGCTCTGATGTGGACACGGCTCAGAGAGCGGTGAGGGCAATAGAGATAGAGGAGTATAACCTGAGTCATCCGTCGTCGAACAGGGATTTTCCTCCGGTGGAGTCGGTTATAATAGGTGTGGACATCGACCGTGAAAGCCGGCGCGCGAGAATAACAGAGCGGCTCAGACAACGTCTTGGGCACGGTCTTGTGGAGGAGGTGGAAGGGCTGCTCGGCAGCGGCTTGTCTGCGGAGGACCTTATATATTATGGTCTGGAATATAAATATGTGACGGAATACGTGACGGGCAGAATCACCCGCGACGAAATGTTCAGGAGTCTCGAGATAGCCATACACCAGTTCGCAAAGCGTCAGATGACGTGGTTCAGAGGCATGGAGCGGCGCGGATTCACCATAAACTGGATAGACTGGCACATGCCGCTGGCTGACAAGCTGGAACATATAAGGAAACTAATTGTTACACAATCATAGCATCGATATGGATAATGACAAGCGATGGGGCATTCTTTACTGTCCCAAACACGACGACAAAAGACACAAAAGCAAACGCTGGAACAAGATAGAGAAGTGTTTGCGGGACAACGGCATTGACTTCGATTACGTGCAGAGCGAGAGCATGGCGGGTGTGGAAAGGCTTGTCAGGATGATGATAAACAACGGCTATAAGACAATAGTCATTGTGGGCGGTGACTCCGCTCTCAACGATGCTGTGAACTGTCTTATGCAGATGGAGGCGAAAGTGCGCGACGGGATATCCCTCGGAGTGATACCGAACGGCATCATCAACGACTTCGCGCATTTCTGGGGACTGCGTGAAAGCGAGCCGGAGAAGGCTGTGGAGTCGCTGAAGAACCATCGTGTGAGGAAGATAGATCTCGGATGTGTGAGATACACAAACCGCAAGGGAGAGGCTTGCAGACGATATTTCCTCAACTGTGTAAATATAGGTTTCATAGCTTCGGTGATGAACATACGCCGCCGGACGCGCCGATTTTTCGGATCGCGCACGCTTTCATACGTCTCTTCTTTCATACTTATGATATTCCAGCGTATGGAATACAGAATGCATCTGAAGATAAATACGGATGTCGTGAAGCGCAATGTCATGACGGTGTGTGTGGGAAACGCATCGGGCTACGGACAGACTCCGAATGCCGTTCCGTATAACGGCTTGCTCGATGTCTCGGTGGTTTATCATCCGGAAATGACACAGCTGTTTGAAGGAATATACCTGTTTCTTAAAGGAAAGTTCCTCAATCACAAGAGCGTGCATCCTTACCGCACCCAGAAAGTGGAAGTGGTGGAGGCGCACAAGGCACCTGTCGGCATAGACGGACGGATGATGAACGCTCCCGTCGGACCGTTTAATATAACGGTGGAGCAGGAGGTCGTCAATTTCATAATACCGCAGTGATATCCGCGTGCGTGCATAATGGCTGTCCTGTTCAGGCTTCCGGCGTGCGCACTGTTCCTTCTCCGCTATGTGGAAAAGCCTTTCCTGAACGGCTTCCCGCACCTTATTCCGAAGCAAAACCATGACTTATACATATCTGTAACCTTTCCTTGACATCAGTCTCCGTACATTGCACAGTGTCTCTTATCATTATATGTTGCAATGACACGACATTTTGTTAATGTCATTTCATGATATACGAATTTACGGAAAATACTTTGGAGAAATGTAAAAATGTGCCTGTTATCAAAAATATGCATGTATTTTCTTTGCGATTATATTAAAAATTATTACCTTTGGAAGTGTTAATGTAGAATCTATAAAGATAGCTAACCATAATAATTACTTAATATAAAACCTTAAAACTATGGGTTATTTGCGATTTGAAAAAGCTCTGATGACAAATCTCGAAGAGTCTCTCTCAAGAGAATTGCTTAGGACCAATCGCTCGGGCGCTTATTCCTGTTCGACAATAGTTGACTGTAATACACGCAAGTATCATGGTCTGCTTGTCGTTCCTGTCCCTGAGCTGGATGATGAAAATCATGTGCTGCTGTCCTCTCTTGATACAACTGTTATACAGCATGGAGCAGAGTTCAATCTCGGACTTCATAAGTATAACGGGGAGAATTTCAATCCGAAAGGACACAAATACATTCGTGAGTTTGATTGTGACAAGGTTCCTACAACCTTATACCGTGTCGGAGGAGTGCTGCTGAAGAAAGAAGTGGTGTTCCAGCATTATGAGGACAGGATTCTCATACGCTACACACTGGTGGACGCGCATTCGGAGACAAAGCTGCGTTTCAAGCCGTTTCTGGCATTCCGGAGCGTAAGGCAGTTCACCCATGAGAATTCTGTGGCTTCACGTGATTACTCCAATGTGGAGAACGGAATATCCACATGCATGTATGCCGGATACCCGGATCTTTACATGCAGTTCAGTAAGGGCAACACGTTCGTGTTCCAGCCGGACTGGTATCGCAATGTGGAATATCCCAAAGAACAGGAACGCGGATATGCCTCAAACGAAGACCTGTATGTTCCGGGATATTTTGAGATGGATATAAAGAAGGGAGAGAGTGTCGTTTTTGCGGCGTCCACGTCTGCCAGCAACACCGGAGAGCTTCAGCAACTGTTTGACAAAGAGGTGAGCGAGCGCAGTCCGAGAGACAACTTCTTCCACTGTCTTGTGAACGCGGCTCACCAGTTCCATAACAGGGCAAGCAATGACGACCGGTATATTCTTGCCGGATATCCGTGGTTCAAGAGCCGTGCGCGCGATACGTTCATCGCTCTTCCGGGGCTTACTCTCTCTATAGAGGAGCAGGATTATTTCGAACTTGTGATGAAGACAGCGGAGCGCGGACTGCGCGAGTTTATGGAAGGCAAACCGCTGTCGGTGAAGATTTACGAGATTGAACAGCCTGACGTACTGCTATGGGCGGTATGGGCAATACAGCAGTATGAGAAGCATGTGGGAAGCGAGAAGTGCTTCCAGATGTATGGTGCATTGCTCAAGGATATCGTATATTATATCATTGACGGCAAGCATCCGAACCTTATATTGAAAGAAAACGGTCTTTTGTATAGCAACGGACGCGAAAAAGCCGTCACGTGGATGAACTCGACAGTGAACGGCAGACCTGTCGTTCCGAGAACAGGATATATTGTAGAGTTCAACGCATTGTGGTATAACGCGCTGTGTTTCTGCTCTTCGGTAGCGACAACCGGCGGAGACCTCGAGGCTGCGTCGCGTCTGGAGAAGATGTCGGAACTTTGTATGCACTCTTTTGTAAGCACGTTCTTCAATGAGCATGGCTATCTGTTTGATTATGTCGACGGCGACAATGTTGACTGGAGCGTACGCCCGAATATGATATTTGCCGTCGCTCTGGAATACTCTCCATTGGATAAGGCTCAGAAAAAGAGTGTTCTTGATATGTGCACAAGGGAACTTCTTACTCAGAAGGGACTCCGTTCGCTGTCACCGAAAAGCGGAGGATACAACCCGATGTATGTCGGTCCGCAGACTCAAAGAGACCATGCCTATCATCAGGGAACGGCATGGCCGTGGCTCGGCGGATTCTATATGGAGGCGTGCCTCAGGCTTTACAAGCGCACAAGACTGAGTTTTATAGAGCGCCAGATGGTGGGATATGAAGACGAGATGACACGCCATTGTGTCGGAACAATCCCCGAGTTGTTTGACGGAAATCCGCCTTTCAACGGCAGAGGAGCCATTTCCTTTGCCATAAATGTGGCGGAAATACTGCGTACATTGGAGTTTCTTGAAAAGTATAAATATTAATGTAAAGGAGGATTTTAGTTATGAAAGTCTTGATGTTCGGATGGGAGTATCCTCCTCATGTATATGGTGGACTGGCTACTGCGAATTATGGTATATCGGAAGGACTGCATGCTCAGGGTGACGTCAGCATAACCTTATGTCTTCCGAAACCTTGGGGAGATGAGAGCAAGCACGCTGCCGACATTCTGGCAATGAACGCGGTGCCTATCGCGTGGCGCGATGTCAGTTATGATTATGTGCAGAGCAGGATAGGCAATATTATGTCTCCTGACTTGTATTACAAGCTTCGTGACCATATATATGCTGATTTCAACTATATGCATGTCAATGATCTCGGGTGCATGGAGTTTGCCGGAGGCTATCCGTCAAACCTGCATGAAGAGATCAACAATTATTCGATTATTGCCGGAGTCGTGGCGCGGCAGCAGGAGTTTGATATTATTCATGCCCACGACTGGCTCACTTTCCCGGCGGGAATAAATGCAAAATATGTAAGCGGAAAGCCTTTGTGCATACACGTTCATGCAACCGACTTTGACCGTTCTCGCGGAAAGGTCAATCCAACGGTGTATTCCATAGAGAAAGACGGAATGGACAACGCGGACTGTATAATGTGTGTTTCTGAGCTGACACGTCAGACTGTGATAAACCAGTACCATCAGGATCCGCGTAAATGTTTCACCGTTCATAATGCCGTTTATCCTTTGAGGCAGGAGCTTCAGGACATTCCACGCCCGGATCATACGGGAAAGGACAAGGTCGTGACGTTCCTCGGACGCATCACTATGCAGAAAGGTCCGGAGTATTTCGTTGAGGCTGCCAATATGGTATTGCACCGTACAAGGAACGTGCGCTTCTGTATGGCAGGCAGCGGAGACATGATGAACGCAATGATATACCTTGCCGCAGAACGCGGAATAGCAGACCGCTTCCATTTCCCGGGCTTCATGCGCGGTAAGGAAGTGTACGAATGTCTTAAAGACTCGGACGTTTACGTAATGCCGTCGGTGAGCGAGCCGTTCGGAATATCGCCTCTTGAGGCTATGCAATGCGGCACTCCTACCATAATATCCAAGCAGAGCGGATGCGCGGAGATACTCAATAATTGTATAAAAGTGGATTATTGGGACATCCACGCGCTTGCCGACGCTATCTATTCGATATGCAGTAACGACAGCCTTTTCAAGTATCTGCAGAGCGAAGGAATGAAAGAGGTCGACCAGATTACATGGGAGAAGGTTGGCGCATGGATAAGAGAGCTATATGAACGTACAATAAACCATCAACTATAAACTATAAATCAGGGAATCTATGAAAACGATTTGCTTATATTTCGAGATACATCAGATGATACAATTGAAACGTTATCGTTTCTTTGACATCGGTACAGATCATTATTATTATGATGATTATGAGAATGAGTTCAGAATAAACAACATTGCGGAACGGTCGTACATGCCCGCCCTGAACACCTTGCTGGAAATGATAAAGGCGCACAACGGCTACTTCAAAGTGGCTTTCTCGCTTTCCGGAGTAGGCATGGAGCAGCTTGAAATACACGCGCCGCAGGTGATAGAAAAGCTTCAGGAACTTAACGAGACGGGCTGTGTGGAGTTTCTCGCAGAGCCATATTCACACGGACTTGCATCACTTGTCAACCATGAGAGTTTCGCCGCTGAGGTGAAGAGACAGTGTGAGAAGATGAAGGGATATTTCGGACAGACGCCCAAGGTGTTGCGTAATTCATCCCTTATATACAGCGATGACATCGGTCAGCAGGTGGCAGACATGGGATTCAAGGGCATGCTTACCGAAGGCGCGAAGCATGTTCTCGGCTGGAAATCTCCTCATTATGTATATTCGTGTGCCACGGCTCCTAAGCTGAAACTGCTGCTTCGCGATGTCAATCTGAGTGATGACATATCTCTTCGCTTCAACAACAGCGAATGGGAAGAGTTCCCGTTGTTCGCAGACAGATATGTGGACAAGATTGCAAACCTGAATGAAGACGAGAAGATAATAAACCTCTTCATGGAACTTTCGGCTCTTGGCATCGCACAGCCTTTGTCGAGCAACATCCTGGAATTCCTTAAGGCGATACCCGCATGTGCCAAAGAACGCAACATAGGATTTGCCACTCCGTCAGAGATATGTGAGACTGTGAACAGCGTAGGGACACTTGATGTACCCGACACTTTGAGCTGGACTGATGAGGAGCGTGACGTAAGCAGCTGGCTCGGAAACCCCATGCAGCGTGAGGCTTTCGACAAACTTTATGGCGTGGCAGACCGTGTGCGCATCGCGAATGACCCGCGTATAAATCAGGACTGGGATTATCTGCAGGCATCAAACAATTTCCGCCTGATGACGACAAAGCCTTCCAACGTGGGGCTTGACCGCGGAATATACAGCAGCGCGTTTGACGCTTTCACCAACTACATGAACATCCTGGGCGACTTCATCAGCCGTGTGAACTCTCTTTATCCTGATGAGATAGACAACGACGAGCTCAGTTCGCTTCTTACGACAATAAAGAATCAGGACGAGGAGATTGAGATGAAGAACAAGGAGATAGTGCGTCTGCAGACCAAAATAGAGAAGATTGAGGCTGCCGAGACAAAGCTCCGTGCCGAGATGGAGGCTATGGCGGCTCCTGCCGCAAAACCTGCGCCTGCCAAACCTGCCGTTAAAAAGAAAACAGCTTCAGCGACAAAAAGCAAGAGCAAGACATCTGACGTAACAGAGAAATAACCGTCAGAAAATGTAGTCCCGACCTTGTCGGGGACTCAAATATAAGTATAAAGGTTCCGGAAAAAGCATGATGTTTTCCGGAATCTTTTTTGTTTCCAGTTGTTAATCTTTCATTCAGTTTGATGTCATGCGATGAATCGTCATATACGGAAAATGCTGTTGTGGAAGTGTAAACAAAAAACAGACAGCCGAAAGACACGGCTGTCTGTTTTTATTTGAAGTCAGTAAGTTTCTTATCTGTTGATATATTTCTTACCGTTCTTGATTACTATGCCTTTGTAAGAATCGTTCACACGCTGTCCGGAGAGGTTGTATACAGGAGCATTTGCGTCTTCTGTGTCTGTCTCAACATTGTTGATACCGGTTGTAATGTTGTTGATAGAATAAATCCTATTGCCTGTACCAATCTCGTATGTACCGTTATAGTTCATGAGCTTACCGTAAACAATAACCTTGTCACCAGCCTTTATCTGGTCTTCAGAGGTGAATTTGTCACCGTTCAGATAGTAACCGCGGAATACATAGAGTTGTCCCTCCGTGTTTTCAGTATCGTTAATGTAGTATGTAGCGTTACCGAACTGTGTGGAAACTTCTTCAACAGAAGTGATGATACCTTGAACATAAACCTCTGTTTCCAGTCCTTCACCTGCGGCAATCAGTTCGTTTGCCTTAGCTACAGTGTATGCTGTCTCCGGTGTGTTGGAGATGTCAACAGTTGGTTCTATCTCTGTTTTGCCGTTGAGAGAATAAATCTTGTTGCCTGTATCAATCTCGTATTTACCGTTGTGGTTAGTGAGTTTACCGTAAACAATAACCTCATCGCCAACTTTAATCTGATCTTCTGATGTAAATTTGTCACCGTTCAGGAAGTAGCCACGGAAAACACAAAGCTGTCCTTCCGTATCTTCAGTATCGTTAATGTAGTATGTTGCGTTACCGAACTGTGTGGAAACTTCTTCAACATTGGTAATCTTACCTTTCACGTAAACCTCTGTATCCAGACCTTCACCAGCAGCAATCAGTTCGTTAGCCTTTGCTACTGTGTATGCTGTTTCCGGTGTATTGGAGATGTCTACTGCCGGTTTTTCAGGTTCAGTCTTGCCGTTGATTGAATAAATCACGTTGTTCTGAGCCACCTGATGCTCACCTGCGTAAACAGAAAGCTGTCCGTATACGATGACCTCATCGCCCAAGTTAAGCTGCTCTTCAGCTGTGAAGTTCTCGCCACCGAAATACTTTCCGCGGAAAATCATCAGTTGTCCGTCTTTTGAATCAGTGTCATTTATATAATATGTAGCATTTCCATACTGGGTTGAAACCTCTGTTATTTCAGTTACAATACCTTTTATATATACGCTTGTGGCAAGACCTTCACCAGCCTCTGTCAACTCATGAGCCTTTGCAACGGTGTAGGCTGTCTCAGGAGTATTTGATATGTCAACAATCTCAGGCTCGTCACCGGCTTTATAATATTGTACTTTAGATACCTGAATAATTCCGTTACCGCTTGCTGAAGCGCAGTCGAAAACCAGCTTGTAATAAAGGTTCTTCTCGGCTTTTGAAACGTTGAATATCATTTCTCCGGCTTCGAGACTTTCTGCGTTTACAGTTTCAACAACGTCGTTGAATGCTGCATCCGAAGCTACCTGAAGAGAAATTGAGTTTACATTGGACGCGGTTATCTTGTCAATTGTTACGACAACGCTTGACAAAGCTTCGCCCATGGCAAACTTTGTTGCGATGGAAGCGATCGATGGGTTATTCTTCCTGCCGCATCTTATGTATGACCAATTTTGCCATCTGTTGTTATTGAAATTGGTGATATCCCAAGAGTCCGTGCCAATGGTTGCTTCCCAAGTCTCTGTGTATGCACCTACTTTATTATTCTCTTGATTTTCATCAGGGAATGTCAAAGTCTTGTATGCGTCTGCTGCAAAGGTCGTCTTGAAAACCAATGCAAGTAGTGCAATCAATGAAAAACGTAAAATTTTGTTCATAGTGATAATGTTTATTGGTTATTAAAATAAGTTTTACAAGAGCAAAGATAGGCAATATAACTCAAAGTTGCAACACATATAATATTAATTTTCGGTTAAATAAATTGCAGTTGCAGGCTTTCTGTGAGACTCTCATGCGTCATAATGTAGACAAAAAGCGTTATGCAGTGACGATAATGTTAAAAAAGATGCAATTATGTATGAAATATTTGGAATTGTCAAAGTAAAAGTTTATATCATGCGACATGATTTTTATGATTTCGAGATTTACGAAATCGTCCCTCGAGGTTGGTAGCATCCTGCGCCAACCTCTTTTTTGTTAAATAATTTGGTGTTTACGTTGAAAGTCTTTACCTTTGTAAACATTAAACCCCACTATTGTTCATCTTATATACGAACTAAAAAATATTTGCCTATCGATACAGTCTCTACTTAGGAATCAGAAAATATCAATAAAGATGAAAACAATTCACGATATGACCGACGAGGAGTTGGCGTTGTCATATATCGATGGGAACAACAGGGCGTTTGATTTGCTTCTGTCGCGCAGTCAGTCGAAGCTTTTCTCGTATATTCTGTTTGTTGTGCGTGACCGCAACACTGCCGATGACATTTTTCAGGAGACTTTCGTGAAAGTCATATCCAAGCTTCAGCAGCGCAAATACACCACAAGCGGCAAGTTCGGGGCATGGATAATGCGCATTGCCCACAACGTGATAATGGACTGGTATCGTGAGCAGCGTCTTGGCAGGATAGTGGAGCCGACGCTCGACAACGACCTTTCCAACATGTGCGGCAACGAGTTCCTGGTGGGCAACATAGAGAACTACTTTGTCAACGAACAGGTGATGCGTGATGTGCGCAAGCTGCTCAACACCCTTCCTGCGCCTCAGCGCGAGGTTGTCTTCATGCGTTTCTATCAGCAGATGTCGTTCAAGGAGATAGCCGAGACAACCAACGTGAGCATCAACACAGCCTTGGGTCGCATGCGTTATGCCATACTCAATCTGCGCCGTCTTGCCAAAGACAACAACATAGCCTTGCAGCTTGCCTGACGTTGTCAGCCGTGCTGCAAGGTGTGTTTCAGAGAGCTGATTGTGGCTATGGGGTCGGCTGCCTTGAATATGTAGCTTCCGCTCACCAGCACGTCGGCTCCGGCTCTTACAAGCATGGGGGCTGTCTCAGCCTGAACACCTCCGTCCACCTCAATGAGAGCCTTGCTCTGCGACCTGTCTATGAGTGCGCGCAGTCTCTCCACTTTGTTTAAGGTGTTGGCTATGAACTTCTGTCCGCCGAAACCGGGATTGACGCTCATGAGCAGCACCATCTCCACATCGTTTATTATATCCTCCAGTACGCACACCGGTGTGGCTGGGTTCAGAGTCACGGCAGCCTTCATTCCGGCGGCGTGAATCTCCTGCACCGTACGGTGAAGATGCGTGCATGCCTCGTAGTGCACGTTCATTATCATGGCTCCGGTGGCTGCCACCTGCCTGATGTAGTTTTCCGGATGCACAATCATCAGATGCACGTCGAGCGGTTTGGTGCATGCTTTCGCCACGGCGTCTATTACCGGAAATCCGAACGAAATGTTGGGTACGAACACTCCGTCCATCACATCGAGGTGTAGCCAGTCCGCCTCGCTGCGGTTTATCATCTCAATCTCGTCTTTCAGATTGAGGAAATCTGCCGAAAGAAGTGACGGTGATATCAATGTTTCCATGTCAGTCCGCTCTTTTCAGTTAAGGCAGTACACCTCGTTGTGTCCGTTTATTTTCATCACTCTGTAGGTGTATGCAATCTGTCGGATGATGTTAAGAGTCATTTCCGACGGTTTCAGATCTTCAGGGGTAAAATGTTTCATAGGCAATTGTTAGTTCTTGTTTATATTCAGATAACGGCATATAACCGGGTTTATTACATAACGGCAGTATATTTTTAAATATTATTCCGACTTTAGCCCCTTATACGCCGTGATACCGTCCAAACCACCATTGCGTCTTGCCGCAGGCTCCGCTTCCGCATTCCGTACCGCCTCCGTCATTTTGTCACATGCTTTTGTCAGGTGCAAACAATTGCGCATTATGCAATAGAGTAATAAAAACCGCGTTACGGCAGTGCGGAACACGGATGATGCATAATGCCTGATTCGCTTCTAAAGCCGTATGGTCTGGTATGCCGCAGGATGCCTTCGCATTTTGATTTTTTAAGTTAAATCGGGCAGACATATTATGCCCCGGCATTTCCCATTCCGGCTTCCGCATAGCGTCTTTTTGCGTTCTGCACGTGCGTTTCATGCCAACTGCGGTCTCTTCCGGATGTGCCGGATGTGCCGGAAAGGCTCTTCCGGCGTTCCGGACGGTGTGTTTCGTGTGTCCGGAAAGCGTGTTTCGCATTGCCGGAAAGCCTCTTCCGTAAGGCGGAAAAGCCTTTTCCGCAATGATGTGGAAATGCTGTCGCAACGGTGTACCGGCATAATGCCCTGATATGCAGTGCTATACGTATGGCTATGAAAATGCGCGTTTTCGGACGCCATTCAGCTGTCTGTCGTAAACAACCGCCTCCTGCGGCGGCTGATTTAACATATGCCATTATCATGATGTCTGTATTTTACATTTTTATGTGTTGTCCGTTCCGTGTCATGGCTATGCTTCCGACACTGCCGTCAACCCGTTACCTCCTCACCGTATGCTTACTTATGACGATGTAAACAATGTATATATATTAATGTGTGACATGATTACATTTACAAGAAATTACAAAAAAAACATGCAAAAAGTTTGTCAGTTTGATAAAAATGTGTAGTTTTGCAACATCAGAGTCATTCAGACTGTCCGCTAATGCCGGGAATACCGTTTCCTGAAAAAGCGTGATGGCGCATGTTATGACAAGTATTAAACGAGACAATATGAAAAATGTAATGTTCACATCATGGTGGTGGCGTTTCTCAAGATTGAAAAAGTCGTGAGCAACACTGCCGTGTGAAAACTTGTAAAGATATTCATAGGAGGCCTGTTCTTGCGACAGGTCTCCTTTTTGTTATATATACGGTTCAATCCGGAAAACTTAATGTAATGTCATTATGAAAGAATTATTGGAAAGAATACTCAATCATGAAAGCCTCACAAGGAAGGAGACTTGCGACATCCTTGTGGGCATAACGCGCGGCATGTATTCCAACGAGCAGCTCACGGCTCTGCTCACCGGCATACAGATGCGCGGCATAACAGTGGACGAGCTGCTCGGTTTCCGCGACGGCATACTTGCTACCGGCGTGCCTGCCGTCCTCGACTGCGACCGCTACATCGACGTAGTAGGTACGGGAGGCGACCGTAAGAACACGTTCAACATCTCCACCACGGCATGCTTTGTCATAGCCGGCGCGGGCTACAAGGTGGCAAAGCACGGCAATTATGCCGCCACGTCGACAAGCGGAGCGTCCAATGTGATAGAATGCCACGGAGTGAAGTTCACCAGCGACACGGCTCAGCTCAACCGCTCCATAAACGAGTGCGGCATAGCCTATCTGCATGCCCAGCTTTTCGCCAGGGCTATGAAGTGTGTCGGTCCTTTGCGTAAGGCGTTGCAGTTTCCCACATGTTTCAACCTGCTCGGACCGATAGTGAATCCGTCGCGCCCCTCTTGCCAGATGCTCGGAGTGGCAACGCTCGACCAGATGCGCCTTTATGACAGCGTGTATCGTGAAATAGGCATCGACTACGCCATAGTAAACAGCATCGACGGATATGACGAAATATCGCTCACCGGAGACTTCAAGGTCACGACAAACGACTACGAGCGTGTGTTCAGTCCGTCTGAACTGGGACTACTGACGGCAGGTCCCGAGGAACTGTCGGCAGGCGCGGACGAGACGCAGGCAGCCGAGATATTCGACAGTGTGCTTGAGAACAGGGCATTGCCTGCACAGAAAGACATTGTGATAGCCAACGCCGCTTTCGGCATACAGGTATATGAAAAAGGACGCAAGAGCATAGGTGAATGCATCGACATCGCCCGCGAGTCGATAGACAGCGGCAGGGCTCTTGCCACATTCCGTAAATTCGCAGAGATAAATTCATGATGGGAGATATACTTCAGGATATAGTAGCCTGCAAGAAGGAGGAGGTGAGGCGGTTCAGGCAGACGCTTCCTGACCGTGAGATACATGCCATGGCAGAGCGTGACATGGAACGCGGTGACGGGGCGGAGCGTCCGTCCATGAGGAAAGCCGTTATGGACTCGGCGACGGGCATCATAGCCGAGTTCAAGCGCAAGTCGCCTTCGGCAGGATGGATAAACCGTGACGCGCGTGCTGACAAGGTGCCACACGACTACGAGCACAACGGAGCCGCGGCGTTGAGCATACTGACAGACAGCCGCTTTTTCGGCGGTTGCGACGGCAATGTGGGCGAGGCACTTGCTTCAGGCGTCACTTTGCCCGTGCTGTATAAGAATTTCATAGTTGACGAGTATCAGCTTTTTCAGGCGCGTCTTAGCGGGGCTTCGGCTGTATTGCTCATCGCTTCGGTGCTCACTGTGGACACGTGCCGCTCGTTTGCGCGTGTGGCACGCGGTCTCGGACTGGAGGTCCTGCTTGAGATGCACACCGCCCGCGAGCTGGAACATGCCGACTGCGACCCTGACATGTTCGGAGTGAACAACCGCAATCTCGGTACGTTTGTTACCGATGAGGAAAATTCCTTCCGCTTTGTCTCCGACCTTCCGCATGGCGCGTGCCTTGTGAGCGAGAGCGGACTTTCCGACCCTTCCGTGGTGAGTCTTCTGCGTGATGCAGGATACAGAGGTTTTCTTGTCGGCGGACATTTCATGAGCAGTCCCAACCCCGGCAAGGCTTTGGCTGACTTTATTTCAAAAATTAAAATATAATATTATGATAGTAAAAGTATGCGGCATGCGCGATGCCGGAAACATTCGCGCTGTGAAGGAGGCGGGAGCCGACATGGCGGGGCTCGTGTTCTGCAAGGAAAGCCCGCGCTATGTGAGTATGGTGAATTCGCGTTCGGGGCTCATTCCCGATTTCCCGGACAGGCGTTTCGCCGCCGGAAACGGCTGCGGGCGCAAGCCGGCTGATGGCATCACGCTCGTGGGAGTGTTTGCTGACGACATGCCTCAGAACATCATCACGAGAGTATACAACTACGGACTCGACTGCGTGCAGCTGCATGGGGACGAGAGCACGGTGATGATAGACAACCTGCGCCGCACGATTGACCCTGACATCCGGTCAGGACTGAAAATCATCAAGGCAATCCATGTTTCGGGAAGAGACGATTTCGGGAAATGTGCGGAGTATGAGGGACATGTTGACATGTTTCTTTTCGATACTGCGTGTGAGGAACGTGGAGGCAGCGGCAGGCAGTTCGACTGGGATATGCTTGACTCTTATTCATGCCAGACGCCTTTCTTGCTGAGCGGAGGCATCGGTCCTGAAGACGCTGACAGAATCAGGATGATATCGCATCCCATGTTTGCGGGCGTGGACATAAACTCGCGTTTCGAGACGGCTCCGGCAGTCAAGGACGCGGCGAAGGTCGCCGATTTTATAGAAAGGCTGCGTAGTTAGCGCAAAGGCAGATACCAGGAAGCCTGTCATTTTCATGTCGTTGGAACAAAAAACATCTATTATGAACAGAATAAACAGAATGTTCGCAGAACGCGGTGAGCGCAAGCTGTTGTCAGTATATTTCTGCGCGGGATGTCCGGTAGCCGGAAACACTGGCGAAGTGCTGAAGGCACTGCAGGGCAGAGGCGTGGATATGGTGGAGGTGGGTGTGCCGTTCAGCGCGCCTCTTGCCGACGGACCGGTGATTCAGCACGCTGCGTCTGTGTCGCTTAAAAACGGCACCACTCTCAACGGTATACTCTCAGAGCTTTACGAGGTGAGGGCGGAGATAACCGTTCCGGTAGTCATCATGTGCTATCTCAACGTGATATTGCGCCACGGTTTGGAGCGGTTCTTCATGAGGTGTGTCGACTGCGGGGTGTCTGGAGTCATCATCCCTGATTTGCCTCTTGCCGATTATCTTGCAAGTGTAAAGCCTCTTGCTGACAAATACGGAGTGAGCGTGATAATGATGATTACCCCGGAGACGGACGATGAACGCATACGTCTTATAGACAATAACACCGAAAGCTTCATATACATGGTGAGCTGTGCGGGCACCACAGGGGCAAGAGACAGTTTTGACGGCAGTGCCACGGAGTACTTCAGGCATGTGGAAAGTCTCGGACTTAAGAATCCGTGCATGACCGGTTTCGGCATAAGCAACAGGCAGACTCTCGACAGTGCCCGGCAGTATTCGGCGGGAGCGATAATAGGAAGCAGGTTTGTGACGCTGCTCAATGAATGCGGGGATGCCGAGAAGGCAGCCGACGCCCTGTATCAGACTCTCGGATTGTGATATGCGGCGAGTCATAATGTAAACACGATTAAAACGAAAAAGAATATGAGTGGAAACTGTATTGCTGACAGAAACGGGTATTACGGACGTTTCGGAGGCGCGTATGTGCCGGAGATTCTCCACAAGTGTGTGACCGATCTGCAGGACGCTTACCGCAGCATAATAGACAGTGAGGAGTTCAGGAAGGAATATCATGAGTTGCTCAGAGACTATGTGGGCAGACCGTCTCCGTTGTATCATGCAAGACGCATGAGCGCAAAATACGGATGCAGGCTTTATCTTAAACGTGAGGATCTGAACCATACCGGAGCGCATAAGATAAACAATACGGTGGGACAGATACTGATGGCACGCAGGATGGGAAAGACACGCATCATAGCGGAGACAGGTGCCGGACAGCACGGAGTGGCTACGGCAACCGTGTGCGCGCTCATGGGCATGAGATGCGAGATTTTCATGGGCAAGACAGATGTGGAGCGTCAGCATACGAATGTGGAACGTATGAGGATGCTCGGCGCGGAGGTCCATCCGGTGACGACCGGCAACATGACGCTGAGCGACGCCTGCTCGGAAGCCATACGCGACTGGTGCTCGCATCCGAATGACACATTCTATATCGTAGGCAGCACAATGGGACCGCACCCGTATCCTGATATTGTGGCAAGGATGCAAAGTGTCATTTCAGAGGAAATAAAGTGGCAGCTGAAGGAAAAAACAGGACGCGACTATCCGGATTATCTCATAGCCTGTGTCGGAGGAGGAAGCAACTCTGCCGGAACGATGTATCATTATGCCGATGACATGCGTGTGAGGATGATACTTGCCGAGGCGGGAGGATGCGGTATCGGCTCGGGACGGACTGCGGCTACGGTGCATTGCGGAACGGAAGGCATTCTGCACGGCGCGCGTACGCTCGTGATGCAGACACCGGACGGACAGATAGAAGAGGCGTTCAGCATATCTGCCGGACTCGACTATCCCGGTATAGGTCCCATGCATGCGCATATGGTAGATGAGGGTAGGGTGAAGGTGATGGCTGTAAACGATGACGAGGCGGTGAGAGCAGGATATGAGCTGACACGCCTCGAGGGCATCATCCCCGCACTCGAGAGCGCGCATGCCCTTGCCGTACTACCGAAAATGAGTTTTTCGCCTGACGATGTTGTGGTGCTTACGGTAAGCGGACGTGGAGACAAGGACGTGTGTACGTATCTTGCCAACAGAAGCATGGCTGGCGAATACGGCGACTTCTGAAATGCGGCGGAATAAGAATAGATGTAGAAAACAATATGTATGAATGATTCAGTAGCTGTTCAAAATTAACCGATATTATAAAAATACTCATGTGTGTTATATATATCTTTGCCATCATCCTGTGCTCTCTTCAGGGCTTCATTCCAAAGTCTCATCGGTCGTGTAGCCCGCTACACTCCCTCTTCGGCTTTAAAATGTAGCTCCTGAACAGCACACAATATGATGGCAATTAATTTAGAACATCTACTTAAAAATTTACATGATATGGATAAAACAGTGTATGCCTATCATACGGAGACGCGCACAATGCTCGCTGACATAAACACTCCGGTGGCTGTGTATATGCGGCTGCGCGACCTTTACCCGCAAAGCGTGTTGATGGAAAGTTCGGATTATCATGACTCGTCGAACAGCAGGTCGTATATAGGAATAAATCCGATTGCAAGCATATCTGTATGCGACGGACTGGTGGAAATGAAATTCCCTGACGGCTCTTTGGAGACCCGCAGCATAAGTGAGGACTTCGGTTGCGACGACGCCATAAACAGTTTTCTCGGCAGGTTCATGGTCTCAGGCGACGGAGCATGCAGTTGCGGGGTGTTCGGATATATGGCATTCGATGCCGTGAAATATTTTGAGAATATCCCTGTAAAGACAACGCCGACTGAGGACGGGGGCATTCCCGACATATTATATATAATGTATAAGGACATAATAGTGTTCGAGCATTATACCAGCAGAATGACAGCCACCGTGATGTGTGAGGAAAACTGTGGCGGGCATGCGGAAGACTGCGCCAATGACGAGCTTGACATGCTGGAGCATGACATAAACAGGCTGACTGTAAGGGAGTATGGTTTCAGGGCTGTCGGCGGATGTGTCTCCACTCTGACAGATGATGAGCACAAGGCAAACATACGCCGGGGCATTCAGCATTGTCTGAAAGGAGACGTCTTTCAGATAGTTCTCTCGCGACGGTTCATGCAAAAATATACAGGCGATGACTTCAAACTGTACCGTACGTTAAGAAGCATCAATCCGAGTCCGTATCTGTTTTATTTTGATTTCGGGGGATTCCGCATCTTCGGTTCATCGCCTGAGACACATTGCCGTATAGAGAGCGGCAGGGCATATATAGACCCGATTGCCGGAACGACTGGGCGCACCGGTTGTGAGGCGCAGGACATCAAGGCGGCTGAGTATCTGCGGAACGACGCTAAGGAGAATGCCGAACACGTGATGCTCGTTGATCTTGCCCGTAATGATCTGAGCCGTAACTGCCACGGAGTGAAGCTTGATTTCTTTAAAGACATGCAGTTCTATTCGCATGTCATACATCTGGTAAGCCGTGTGAGCGGAACGCTTGACAAGGACTCCAACCCTGTCAGGACATTCATCGACACGTTTCCTGCCGGTACGCTGTCTGGTGCTCCGAAAGTGAGGGCGATGCAGCTGATAAGCGAATATGAGCCGCACAGCCGTGGCGCGTACGGAGGATGTATAGGCTATATAGGACTGGACGGCAGTCTGAATCAGGCGATAACGATACGCACGTTTATAAGCAGGAACAATGAACTGTGCTTTCAGGCAGGCGGAGGCATTGTCGCCGCAAGCGATGAGGACTACGAACTGCAGGAGGTGAACAATAAGCTTGCGGCATTGCGCAAGGCTGTTGAACTGGCTGAAAATATATGATGTTATGAAAAAAATACTGATAGTAGACAATTATGACTCCTTTACATACAATCTGTCACATATGGTAAAGGAACTCGGTGCCGATGTGACCGTTCTCCGTAACGACAGTTTTGATTTGGGCGGTCTGGGAGTGTTCGACGGCATCATTCTCAGTCCCGGTCCGGGAATCCCCTCAGAGGCGGGCATGCTGATGGACGTTGTAAGAACGTATGGCGGTTCAAAGCCTTTGCTGGGAGTGTGTCTCGGCCATCAGGCAATAGGCGAGGTGTTCGGCGCGAGGCTTGTGAACATGAAGTCGGTGTGCCACGGAATGCAGACCGAATGCCGTAAGCTGGTGGACGACTGTATCTTCGACGGTCTGTCCGAACGCTTTTATGTCGGACGTTATCACAGTTGGGTTATTGACAGAAGCGGTTTCCCGGACAGTCTGGAGGTGACGGCTGTCGCTGATGACGGACAGATAATGGCGGTAAGGCATAGGGAGTATAACGTGCGCGGAATACAGTTTCATCCGGAAAGCGTGCTTACGCCTCAGGGCAAGACCATGATAGGCAACTGGCTCGGGACGTGTGTGCCGTAGGATGTGGATGTGTGTTTCGTAGGATGAAAAACAGAAAAGCAGTGTATGACTGTGTCGCGGCAGAGGAGCGTGAGCCCGTCACCTACAGTCATGCACTGCTTATGTGAAAAACTTGCTTTGTGTTGTCAGAACTCTGATGTGAAGTGGAACCTGATGTGCTTGAAGTCCTGCTGCGCCATGCTGAGCACGTAGCCGGAGTCGGCAAGGAACACATCGCGCCCTTCGCGGTCTTTTGCCATATACTGGAACTTGCGTTTCTTGAACGACTCGAACTCCGCCTCGTCGTCGCTTTCTATCCAGCATGCCTTGTAGAGATGTACCGGTTCCCAACGGCATTTCGCGTTGTATTCGTTCTCAAGCCTGTACTGAATGACCTCAAACTGCAGTTGTCCGACAGTTCCGATAATCTTGCGTCCGTTGAACTGGTTGACAAACAGCTGTGCCACACCCTCGTCCATGAGCTGGCTGATGCCTTTCTCAAGTTGCTTTGACTTCATGGGGTCGTCATTCTCTATGTACTTGAACATTTCCGGCGAGAACGACGGCAGTCCGCGGAAGTGAAGCTGCTCTCCGTCTGTCAGCGTGTCGCCAATCTTGAATATGCCGTTGTCGGGCAGTCCTACGATGTCGCCCGGATAGGCCTCATCAATGGTGCTCTTGCGCTGTGCCATGAATTGTGTTGGCGAAGAGAAGCGCACCGTCTTGCCAAGACGCACGTGCAGATAAGGATGGTTGCGCTCGAACTTTCCGCTGCACACCTTGCAGTAGGCGATGCATGAGCGGTGGTTGGGGTCGATGTTGGCGGTTATCTTGAATATGAATCCCGTGAATCTCGGCTCCTCCGGGTCGATGTCGCGCTCCTCAGCCTTTGTGGGCTTTGGCGACGGAGCTATTTCTACAAAACAGTTGAGCAGCTCCTGCACACCGAAGTTGTTGAGTGCGGAGCCGAAGAACACCGGAGCTACCTTTGCGGCGCGATATGACTCCACATCGAACTCAGGGTAGACACCGTCTATCAGTTCGATGTCATCGCGCAGTTGTCTGGCATCCTGCTCTCCGATGTGGCTTTCCAGCTCATTGCTGTTGACGTCAATCTCTACTTTTTCGGTAACGCGCTGCTTGTCGGGCTTGAACAGGTCGAGCTTGTTCTCGTATATGTTGTATACGCCTTTGAACTTCGCTCCTATGTTGATAGGCCACGAGAGAGGGCGCACGCTTATGCTCAGCTCTTCCTCAAGTTCGTCGAGCAGGTCGAACGGGTCGCGTCCTTCGCGGTCCATCTTGTTGATGAATATGATGACAGGCGTGTTGCGCATGCGGCACACTTCCATAAGTTTGCGTGTCTGTGTCTCCACACCTTTGGCACCGTCCACTACGATTATCGCAGAGTCGACGGCTGTCAGTGTGCGGTAGGTGTCCTCAGCGAAGTCCTGGTGACCGGGTGTGTCGAGTATGTTTATCTTATATCCGTTGTAGTCGAACTCCATCACTGAGGTAGAGACAGATATTCCGCGCTGCTTCTCTATCTCCATCCAGTCGGATGTGGCGGTCTTGCGTATCTTGTTGTTTTTTACGGCTCCCGCCACCTGTATCTGTCCGCCGAACAGCAGGAACTTCTCGGTGAGTGTTGTCTTTCCGGCATCCGGATGTGATATTATGGCAAATGTCCTTCTTCTTGAAATCTCCTGATTCATCGTCTATTTGTTTAGTATGGTGATACATTCGGCAAGGCTGTCCTCCCAATAAGGTATCTCGATATTGTAGGTCTGCTTGAATTTTGTCTTGTCGAGCACCGAGTAGTGCGGTCGTGACGCCGGTGTGGGGTATTCGGATGTGTGTATCGGGCGTACGTGGCATGTGCTTATGCCGCTCAGACGGTGTATGGCTTTCGTGAAGTCATACCAGCTTATGACACCTTCGTTTGAGAAATGGTAGATTCCCGGTACAATGCCCTGCTCAACGGCAGTCATTATCGCCACGGCAAGGTCGCGCGCATAGGTCGGCGTGCCTATCTGGTCGAATATGACGTTGAGCTGCTCCTTTTCTTTGCCGAGGCGCATCATTGTCTTCACGAAGTTGTTTCCGAAAGAGCTGTAGAGCCACGCCGTGCGTATTATCATGGCGTCGGGGCAAGCCTGCATGACTGCTTTTTCACCGTCGAGCTTGGTCTTTCCGTATACGCTGTCGGGGCACGGAGTGTCTGTCTCAACGTATGGCGTGTGTTTTGTTCCGTCGAACACATAGTCGGTGGAAACCTGTATCATGCGACCGTTTCTCTTGGAGACAGCCTCGGCAAGATATGCAGGAGCCTCTGCGTTGAGCGTCCTGCACAGTCCGCTGTTGCTCTCTGCCTTGTCTACAGCCGTGTATGCCGCGCAGTTGATGATGACATCTATGCTGTTGGACGACACAAACCTTCCGATGGCTTCAGCGTCGGTGATGTCGAGCTCATTCACATCGGTGTTGAAAAAAGTATGTTGCGGATAGTTCTTCTCAATTAAGCGGAGTTCGTTTCCCAGCTGTCCGTTACAGCCTGTAATCAAGATGTTCATATTGTCTCAGTATTTTTAGTCTTCGTCAAAAATCAAACCTTCCTTTTTGTCTTTCATATAATAATCGTTCAGCATTCCGATGAATGTAGATATCTCCTTTATCGCATGCTCTGTGTCGGGGCTTATCTGCCTGTTCTGAAGCCGCAGCATCATTGTGCCGTACAGGGCGTTCATGCATGTTTCTATCTCATTGAGGTTTTTGTCACCTTTGTTTCTCAGTTCCACGATGAACGGCAACACCTTGTAGTATTCCGCATTGTAGAACGGGAAGCGGCTGCTTTGCAGCAGGCTGTTGTGCAGTTCGTTAAGCTGCTGTATTATTATGGTGTTTATCTGAAGATGCCCTCCCTGGCGTTTCCCTTCAATGTTCATCATCCGTATAAGGTTGCCATACCAGTCGGTCACTTCCTCTTTCTGCTCGTCGGTATATCCGAATCTGGAAATGTATTCCTTGCCTATGCGTGATAGAGAGCATCCGTAGGCGCGTATCAAATCCTCTATCTGCCACATGTAAAGAACGTATTCGGCAATATTCTTTTCGTGCAATTCCTGTGCTATATACATATGTATGTGAAAAATTTTATAATAGGTAGGCGTCGTGTGCCAGTGTCTTCTGCGTTGCCGTCAAGGCAACAGCCGTCAGTAATGGAATGTATAGAGATTGAAGACAGTGCCGATAAGTATAATCAGCGAAATGATGATGACAAGACACCCGATAATCTTGTTTATTATGATTATGCCTTTGTTGTCGAACTGTCCGCGTATCTTGTCGATGAGCCACGTAAGTCCGAACCACCACAATATGGCTCCGCTGATGATACTGAGATAGCCAATGGACATCTCAAGCGGATGGTCAGGTATTACGAAAGAGAACTGGGCGAAGAGAACCATGAACAGGAATATTATCAGCGGGTTGAGGAATGTCACCCAGAAGGCGGTCACACCGTTGTATATGAGCGTCCCTTTCTTGTTGCCGCTGATGTGCATGTTTTTCGTGGGGTTGCTCATGAAGCAGTATATACCGAACAGAAGAAGCAGTGTGCTTCCTGTTATTTTCAGAATGAAAAGGTTTTTGGGATTTGTAATAAGATCCATTACAAAGCTCATTCCAAAGCCTGTGATAAGCGCGTATATGATGTCGCTTATCGCGGCACCGACACCTGTTACGAATCCGTACCAGCGACCCTTGTTGAGTGTTCTCTGAACACACAGGATCCCGACCGGCCCCATCGGCGCAGATACAAATATTCCGATTAATATTCCTTTGAATATTAAATCGAGTATGTCTATGTGAAACGGAAACGGCATATCATGTGCAAAATTGCGAATTTTATATGATATGGACAAATTTTTTATTGCAAACTTTGTGCGTTGTGAGTATTTTTTAATACCTTTGCCTATGAAAGTCAGTGCACTTGACGGGGTGTAGTGCCCTTGTGTTGTGTGGCGTTATTCAGCCATGATGGAGGGCGTTGCGATGTAGGTTTATTACTATTAATTAACTATAAAATAATAAAGACATGAATGCAGAACCAATAATGAAACCGTATGTAATCGGTTTGGACTTAGGTGGAACAAACTCTGTTTTCGGTATCGTGGACAGCAGAGGGGACATAAAGGCCACAACAGCCATCAAGACACAGGGTTATAATAATGTGGACGACTATGTTAAGGCGTCTGTAGACGCGCTCAAGATTATCATTGACCAGGTGGGTGGAATAGATAAGATCAAGGCAATGGGAATTGGCGCGCCCAATGGTAACTATTATAACGGAACAATTGAGTTCGCACCGAATCTTGAATGGGGACACGACGGAGTAGTTCCGTTGGCGGATATGTTCTCAAAGGCTCTCGGCATACCTGTGGCTCTTACCAATGACGCCAACGCAGCCGCAATCGGAGAGATGACGTATGGTGTTGCGCGCGGAATGAAAAACTTCATTGTTATTACGCTTGGAACAGGAGTGGGTTCGGGTATTGTCGTTAACGGACAGCTTGTTTACGGATGCGACGGTTTCGCCGGTGAGCTCGGTCATGTCATCGTGAAGGAGAACGGACGTTCGTGCGGATGCGGCCGTAACGGCTGTCTTGAGGCTTATTGCTCAGCAACCGGTGTGGCACGTACGGCGCGTGAGATACTCAACACGACGGATGAGCCGTCTTTGCTTCGTGATTTGAATCCAGATGAAATCACATCTTATGATGTGTCGATGGCTGCTGAGAAGGGCGACAAACTCGCACTCGGAGTATATGAGTTTACCGGAAAATTACTTGGTGAGGCTTGCGCGAACTTCGCCGCATTCTCTTCACCGGAGGCATTTATATTCTTCGGTGGTCTGACAAAGGCTGGTGATCTGATTATGAATCCTATCAAGAAGGCTTACGATGAGCGCGTGCTGAACATATTCAAGGGTAAGGCAAAGTTCCTCATCAGCGGTCTGGAGGGCTCTTCAGCTGCTGTGCTTGGCGCGTCAGCTGTAGGATGGGATGTGACAGAATCTGCCAAATAAACACTAAATAAAATGTCAACAATTAGTGCTCATTTATTTTAGACAGACATATCTACGGCTTGTTGATGAAGCCATTCTGGCTGACATGTCATGACAGATAGCCCGGAACACAAGATAATGATGCTGCATTCTAAAACAAATGTGTACTAATTGTTGACACTTTTTTTATAAAACAATGCCTTGACAGAAAGAAAAGTGATGCACCGAGGCTTTTATACGGTGATGCTGAAGATTTTTTACCAGTTTGTGACATTGCAACGCTTTTCCCGAATATGACATTAAACTGACAACTCACCATTTTTACTTCATTGCAGGCTTTCCATCATTCTTACTCTCTTATGCTGCCATCTTGTGTCCCGCCTTTATCTTTTGTGCTTTTCAGGAATATTATACAAATGCGAAAATGATCAGACTGACAGCAGTACGAAACAGGGACGAGGTATGATGATTGAGTATATTTCAAAATTCACATTTTGTTTTCACACACATTCGGCCATAAGACTCCATGTCTCTTCCGTACCTCTTCGTTCGTTTGGTTTCTTGCTTTTTCCGATGCAGTCAGATTTAATCTCGGCATAAACGGAACACAAATGGTATGATGACGATATGTAAGCGGGCTTGAAAAGAATGACGTGACGGTAATAAAACTATCATGTTGCAATGAAGTGAGGAGATAGTCCATTTACATGAAAATTGCTCAGGCGTGCGTTGACAGCGCAGACCTGAGCAATTCCTTAAAATTTTATATGTAGAAGAATTTGTGAATCTTCTCTGACAAGTCAGGCTTGTCCGGTTCTAAAAGTTCCACCAGTGTTTCTTTCTTTTGGAACTCTTTTCGGAGAAAGATGTATTGTGGCGCTCGGCTATGATGTCTTCATAGCTTTTCTTTTCGTGTATCATACGGTAAATCTCTCCCCATTCCGGCAATCCTCCTACGTTACGGTCGTCAATAAACATGTCGGCTTTGATTTTTCTGGAAAAATGTTTGTTGTTTTCCATCTTCTCCTCAGGATAGTCCTTGTTTATGGCGTAGAATTCGATGCCACGCTCGCGGCACCATGCGACGGCATCCTCAAGATACTTGCCTTCACGTACTGTCCATAATATTATCCTGTTTCTTTCAGAAATCAGCATACGGATTGTTTCTGTGGCAAACGGTATTTCTTCGCCTATTTCAGGATAGCGGTTCTCAACTATTGTTCCGTCAAAGTCAACAGCAATTATCATTTCTTACAGTTTTATTTTCTGATTATAATTTTACGGAAGTATCGTTTTTATCACCATACTGGCTATTGAAATTGCCATAATACCCATATTTGTGATATCCGTAATAGTATCCGTATTTTCTCTTCGACATGTCTATTCCGTTTATGACGATGCACATCTTAGGCAGTTTCTTCTCTTTGTCGAGCTCGTTTATGGTCTTGAAATCGCTCTTCTGAGTGAAGTCTGCTCTGCAGACATACACCGTGATGTCGGCTACGCGTCCGATGTGGAGCGTATCAGTAACCAGTCCGACAGGTGCCGTATCTATAATCACATAGTCATAATTCTTTCTGAGTATTGCAAAAATCTTGTTGAGTGAGTCGCGTGACACAAGCTCGGTAGGATTCGGCGGAATAGGACCAGCCATGAGCAAGTCAAGTTTGTTGTTTATGCCGGAGCTTATAATCTGTGATTTCACATCTTCTTCTGTCGGATCGTTTTTGACGAGCAATGGTGTTATTCCACGATGATGGTCGTTGATGTTGAAGAGATCTGCGAGACGAGGCTTGCGTATGTCAAGACCGACAAAAATTACTTTTTTGTCAAGCAGAGCGAAACTCATCGCCAGATTGGCAGCGTTGAATGTCTTTCCTTCACCGGAGTTGCATGATGTGAACATGATTGTCTTCTTTCCTTCTCCAAGCATGAACTGCAGGTTCGTACGCATAGAGCGGAATATCTCGACCATCTGGCTGTTCTGGTTCTCATGTACCACGATGCCTTCTTTGGTATTTGTGCTGTCGCTTGCGATTGCCACATCAGCGATGATTGGCAGTGATGTGAGATTCTCTACATCATCGTGACCCTCAATCTTGTAGCGGAACAGTCTGATAAGGAACAGAATGAGCGAAGGTATGGCAAGTGCAAAGACAATGGCAGACAGGATTATCTCGGTTGATTTCGGGCTTACCTTACCTATGACAATCGGGTCGTCTATGAGCCTACCCTTATCTGCTGTCGCCGCGAGTGATATGGAGTTCTCCTCGCGTTTCTGTAGAAGTGTCAGATAAAGACCCGACTTTACATCCTGCTGACGTCCTATCTGTGTAAGGATGCGCTCCTGTTCGGGAGTTGCCGCAATCTGACTTGCGTATTTGCCATACTGTTGTGCTACGCTGTTGCGCTGAATCTCCATGCTTCTGCGAGCCTGGTTCATGGCGCGCCGTATGCTGTTTGACAGGTCGTCAAGCTGTGCTGTAAGTGGTGTGACAATAGGACTGTTCTCACTGGCGCTGCGCAACAGCTCGTTACGTTTGAGCACAATGTCATTATATTTGTTTATAAGATCGGTCGCAGACTCATCTGTAAGTCCTACATTAGACGGCAGAGTCTGATATTTGTTTTCAGGCTCATTCATGTATTCGCTGATGCTTTGAAGAAGCGCAACCTGTGTGTTTGCCTCTGCAAGACGCTGACTGTATGTGTCCTGATTCATCACAGCCTGCTGCGCGTTTATTTTCAGCTCGACCATGTTGTTGCGCTTTTTGTAATCCTCAAGCGAGCCTTCAGTGTCTCCAAGCTCGGCGTTTATTTTCTCAAGACGTCCGTTTATGAATTCTTCTGTACGTATGGCAATCTCGTTTTTGTCTTCATTCGACTGACGATTGTAGCATATTGTGAGCTGTTTCAGGTAGTCCATCGCTCTGAGCGGGAGCTCATCGTTGAGGCTAAGCTGGGTGATTGTGGTGGTTTTTGAAATCTGTGATACAGACAGCTCTCCAATGTATTTGTATGCCGCAGCCTCCGGTGACATAATCTGCACTTTCAATGTCGTTCCGTCAGCCATGGGTGTCATGCTGTTGGATGTGACGGTGATGATTCCGCTGCGTGTGTTGATGCTTGTTGGAAGCTGGCTGAAACTTTTGTCAATATTGTATTGTTTGTTTTTTGACGGGTCTGTCTGTGATATGTAAAAATATGTACCCGTGATATGATAGTTGCTGCCCTCACGTGTTATTTCGAGCGAAATCGGTGCTTTAAGTTTTTCAAGACTGCCCGGGTCAAGGTCAACATTGATGGGCTGCGTCTTATACATCGGTGTGTCCTTAACCTTGCCCACATTCATGTAAGATACATACAACTTCAGTTCTCTTACTACTTGCTGGGCGATGGATCTTGATTTCAATATTTCAATCTCATTGTCAATTCCCATTGAGTTTGTAAGCGTACCGAGGTTTGCCGTTGCCATTATAGAGTTGCGGCTGCTCCTATGGTTGTTGTCATTGTCCATTATGAGGAACTTGGCATAAGCCTGATATTTCGGCGTTGTGTATCTTAGATATATGGCAGCTGCCGCAACACATATTATAATAGACAACACGAACCATTTCCAGTTTAATAAAAAAACTGTATATAACGTTTTGAAATCGAAAGAAGATTTTTCTTCCTGCTCTTGCTGGACGTTGTATAATCCGATGTTCTTGCTTTCTTCCATGTTTATAAGTAATACGGTATTTATTGTTAGTCTTTAATTAAATTCAGCAGATATTGCCCGTATGAATTTTTTGCCATGGGCTGTGCTGTGGCGTAGAGCGATTCTTTGCTTATCCATCCTTTCTTGAAAGCAATCTCTTCAAGGCATGCTATTTTCAGCCCCTGACGTTTTTCGATTACCTCAATGAAGGTGCTGGCTTCAGACAGACTGTCGTGTGTGCCTGTGTCAAGCCACGCGAATCCTCTTTGCAGTGTCTGAACCATAAGGCGGTCCTGACTGAGATATTCCTGATTGACTGTAGTTATCTCAAGCTCGCCTCGTTTACTGGGCTTTATTCTCTTTGCGACGTCTACAACATCGTTAGGATAAAAATAAAGTCCCACTACGGCGTAGTTGCTTTTCGGATGCTCAGGTTTCTCCTCGATGCTGAGGCATTTTCCGTTTGTGTCAAATTCCGCGACACCATATCTCTCGGGATCATTCACATAATATCCGAATACTGTCGCCATGTTTTTCTTTTCCGCGTTGTTAACGCTGTCATGCAATAGCGTGGTGAAACCTGCGCCATGAAAGATGTTGTCACCAAGGACAAGGCACACATCGTCTTTGCCTATGAATTCGTCTCCAATAATGAAAGCTTGCGCCAGTCCCCCCGGATACGGCTGCTCGGCATATTCAAAGTGTACTCCAATTTCGCTGCCGTCGCCAAGCAATCGCTTGAACAGAGGCAAGTCAGTAGGTGTTGATATAATCAGAATATCCCTTATATCAGCCAGCATGAGTACTGATATGGGATAGTAAATCATCGGTTTGTCAAAAATCGGGATTAATTGCTTGCTTATCCCCTTTGTGATAGGATAAAGTCTTGTGCCGGATCCTCCGGCAAGAATAATTCCTTTCATAATATGATTACAAAAATTAGTTGCGTTTGCTATTTTTCCATAAAACAGTTATTTCATTATAATAATTGCATACGTATTCCGTTTTGTAGGATAATCAGTTGTTATCCTTTTTTATTATGATGAATATGTTTATAAATCCGGCACAAAGTTACAAATAAAAGTCGATAAAACCACAGTAATTGTAATGAAAATATTATTATTATTAATGTAATTCATATCGGTGCGATTTGTAATGAAATATTTGTATTATTAAAGATATTGTTGTAATTTTGCGAAATTATAAGTTTGTGTTTATATTTATTTCTTGTTATTAACAAATAATGAAATGTCAAAATGGGTTTCCTATCTAAATTTATAAAGAAAAAAAGTGAAGGCTCCAATACGGGAGGAATGGAAGATTACATGAACCTTATAAGGGTTTATTTCCAGTCGTCAATAGCTGCGAATGTCGGTATAACAAATCTTGCAATGTTGCCGGACTTGCGTGTGTTCAAATCAACATTGCATGTGCCTACGGTCAACAACAAACTGGGGGTAGGAGAGAAGAAGCATTGCATGAAGATGCTTATGGATCTTTACGGAGTGAACGATGATTTCTTTAAGGAAATAGATGCGAGCATAAAGAAAAATTGCCGCAAGATACAGGACGTTCAGCCTTATCTTATTCAGTTTCAGGGCTTTTCCCAGGACTTGATGATGCTTATGGGTAACTTGATGAAGTTCAAGCTCCGTCTCCCTTCTTTCATGAAAAAGGTGATTTACAGCATGACAGAGAAAACAGTCTCTGATATTTTTGATAAAAATGACTATAAGGATGCCGGAGTCATAAAAACAGTCGTGGCTATCAGACAGTATGACAAGCGTCTCGGTTTTTCAAGAAAGTGGATAACCGATTTTGTCTATCAGATTGTCATGTTGGCAAAAAAAGAGCCTAAGGCAAACGTTGACGACGGGAAGAAGAAGTGACACTGAGTGACATCATGTATCATTGGGAACTTCTATAACAAATACAACTGTTTTCAATATTATATATAAATATCAATAAAATAAGCTAACTGTAAATTTGGTTTTATCAATTTATTCTGTTAATTTTGTCACCAAAATAGTTATTTATGAACGCTGATGAGAAAACTATAGCGCTCTTTACAACCCGCGTAAGACAGCTTATTCTTGAATACAACAAAATAAAGAACGAGAATGACAGGCTGAGGGCAATGATTGACGAGCGTGACTCTGCATTGGAAAAGATGGAGGGACAGTTGGCTCAGGTGAGAAATGATTATGAAAGCCTTAAGATGGCAAGGATGGTTGAAATAACCAATGGCGATTTGGAGTCGGCGCAAAAGAAAATATCAAAGCTTATCCGCGATGTGAACAAATGCATCACATTGGTAAGTGAAAGATAAACATAGCGATGGCAGAAACTGATAATAAGGAGAAAATACATATAAGATTGCATGTCTATGATACGGAGATGCCGGTAATGGTTCCAAAAGAAGAGGAACCGTTATATAGGGATGCAGCTGTGCTTATAACAAATACGGTAAATGCGTACGCATCTGTTTTTAAAGGCCATAAAAGCGACAAGGAACTGCTTTACATGGCTCTTATTGACATTGCTTTAAGATATGAGAAGGAGGCTGCACGCAATGATACCGTTCCTTATAGTGATGTTCTCAAGAAGCTGACTTCGGAGATAGAAGAGGTTATTGAAAGCCAAGTTTGATAAGGGAATATTACTAAAACAAACATAAAACAAATTATATGACAGGTATAGGTATAATAATTACAGCAGCCGTGGCTCTTATTATAGGCGGAGTCGCGGGCTATGCGATTTTCCGATATGTTATAAAGGGCAAATACAACGAGATGATTGATGCTGCCAACAAAGAGGCGGAGGTCATCAAGGAAAAGAAATTGCTTGAGGTAAAGGAAAAGTTCCTGAACAAGAAATCTGAGCTTGAGAAAGAGGTCCAGGTCAGAAATCAGAAAATACAGCAGAACGAAAACCGTCTGAAGCAGCGTGAGATATCTCTTAACCAGCGTCAGGAAGAACTGGGACGGCGCAAACAGGAGATTGAGCAGATGCAGTTGCGTCTGGACAATGAGAACAAGCTCCTCGGCATTAAGCAGGAAGAACTGGAGAAAATGCAGATTAAGGAGCGTGAGAAATTGGAGGAACTGTCCGGTCTCAGTGCGGAAGAAGCCAAGAACAGACTGGTGGAGAGCCTTAAAGATGAGGCGAGAATGGATGCGGCAAGCTACGTTAACGAGATTATGGACGAGGCGAAGCTTAATGCAAACACCCAAGCCAAGAAGATTGTAATACAGACAATCCAGCGTGTGGCTACCGAAACCGCAATAGAGAATTCAGTCAGTGTGTTCCACATCGACAACGATGAGGTGAAGGGACGAATCATCGGACGTGAGGGCAGAAACATACGGGCGCTTGAGGCTGCGACCGGAGTCGAGATCGTGGTTGACGATACTCCGGAAGCCATTGTCATCTCGGCGTTCGACCCTGTAAGAAGAGAGATATGCCGTCTTGCCTTACATCAGCTTGTGGCAGACGGACGTATACATCCGGCACGCATTGAGGAAGTTGTCGCTAAGGTGAAGAAGCAGCTGGATAACGAGATAATCGAGACAGGAAAGCGTACTGCAATCGATTTGGGAATACACGGATTGCATCCCGAGCTTATAAGAATAGTGGGAAAGATGAAATACAGATCCTCATACGGGCAGAACCTTTTGCAGCATGCACGCGAGACGGCGAATCTTTGCGCTGTGATGGCATCTGAATTGGGACTCAACCCCAAAAAGGCAAAGCGTGCCGGTCTTCTGCACGATATAGGAAAGGTGCCCGACGAGGAGAGTGAGTTGCCACATGCTTTATATGGAGCGAAGATAGCAGAGAAGTATAAGGAAAAACCGGACATATGTAATGCAATCGGAGCCCATCATGACGAAATGGAGATGAACACTCTTCTTGCTCCCATAGTTCAGGTTTGCGATGCCATCTCAGGTGCACGTCCCGGAGCACGCAGGGAGATAGTTGAAGCCTACATCAAACGCCTTAATGACCTTGAGGCGATTGCGATGAGCTATCCCGGCGTAACGAAGACTTACGCCATACAGGCTGGACGCGAGCTGCGTGTCATTGTGGGGGCTGACAAGATGAGCGATAAGGAAACGGAAAACCTGTCGTCTGAAATCGCAACCAAGATTCAGAGCGAGATGACCTATCCGGGACAGGTTAAGATTACTGTGATACGCGAGACCCGTTCTGTGGCTTACGCTAAATAATTATGGTATAAGCGTGTATCATATGATGGAAAAATATCTGAAGTAAACATCTGAAGATATTGTTTGATATGTCCGCAATTCCGGCTTTTCGGGATTGCGGACATGTTTTTTATCACTAATCGGTTGTTGTGCATTGTCTGCACTTCATACAGCCGACATGTTTTATTCCGCCTTTCCCCGGCATGTTAAGCCACATTTTTATCATGAGCTGAAAACTGTCTGCCTGTCATCGTCACAAGACGCGGAAGAAGTAAGGCTGCCTTTCTATGATGAATTGCGGAAAACCGGTGTGCCGTTCAAATCTTATGGACGTTTTTGCGTGTCCTTGTCCCCGGTACCCACGTTCCTGATTAATGAATGGTTTCCGGTGAACGGACGGTAAAAAATCTTTACATTATTTTTCCACGAAATAGAAACCGTGATAGCATGATGCCGCTGTCTTGCGCCCGTTTTCTGTCATATTTATAACTGCATGCATCTAATGATATTCCGTAATATTTATACTTTATTCCCTGTTTTTACATTTTGACATTGATACAGCATCTCTTTTCTTTTCTCCAAGACGCTTTGTCATACTCCAGAAAAGCCTGTTTGAGGTTCTCATACATGCCGTTCCGCATTCCCATACGGGCTTTTCCGCATGCCGGAAAAGCCTTTTTCGTGCATCTGAAAAGGGCATATACATTGATGGTATGTGCAATCCGCTAATATCCAACGGGTTGTGAATGTGGCGAAAATAGCGCATATAGCTGTGCTGATTGGTTCAGGTTTGATTATTCGCGATTCTCAGCGACTTTACATTGTCTTCATTTTCACATTTTTTCAACTTGTCTTCTCTGACAGGTCTCAGATGTTTATGTCCGACTGTCCGGCAGATTATGTCCGTATTCCGGCTTATTCCACGCGGCGCACCTTGCCTTTATGCATACATATGTTTCTCTGGTAAAACGGTCAGATGGGATGCGGCAGTGGGCGCGAAAACAGTCTGAAGCCAGATGACCGGCTGAGTTTAAACCCGAATCAATCATTAGACTTCCATTCTTATTTCGTGCTGCTGTTAGCCGGATCGTATCCTGCTTTATCGAAGATGTAGCGGGCTACACCGGGAAAAAGCAGGATACAAGATGACGGCAGCAGTGCGGAAGAATGCTGAAGAGCTGACAATAAACCTTAAATGTACAATCGGCGTTCTAATGACCGATTCGGGTTAAAGAAAAACAATGAAATATTTTGCCGATTGGCTGAAATGTGGTAACTTTGCACTCGCTTATCATAAAATAGTTGGATGAAGAATGACAAAATGAAGAATCAGTACCGCGTGAATGAGCAAATTCGCGTTAGGGAAGTACGAGTTGTAGGAGAAGACGGTTCGACAGTTATGCCGACACGTCAGGCATTGGATATGGCCCGCGATCAAGGTGTCGACCTTGTGGAGATATCTCCCAATGCGCAACCTCCTGTTTGTCGTCTCATCGACTACAGCAAATTCTTATATCAGCAGAAGAAGCATGCTAAAGAGATGAAAGCCAAGCAGGCTAAGGTCGATATAAAGGAGATACGTTTCGGACCTCAGACCGACGAGCATGACTATAATTTCAAGCTCAAGCATGCGAAAGAATTCCTGAGCTCAGGCAATAAGGTGCGTGCCTACGTGTTCTTTAGAGGACGCTCTATTCTTTTCAAGGAACAGGGAGAAGTCCTTCTTCTGCGCTTTGCCAACGACTTGGAGGAGATTGCCAAGGTGGAGCAGCTGCCGAAGCTCGACGGCAAAAAGATGTTTCTCTATCTTGCGCCGAAGAAAGCCGGTGTGGCTAAGAAAAGCCAGCAGAAGCTCGACCGTGAGCGTCGTGAGGCTGAACAGAAAAGTCAGGCTGACGCGAAGACGGCTGAGACCGGCACCGACACACCTGCGAACGGCGGTCTGCTCGCAAACGCGAAAATCAGCGAAGAGGCTCTGAAAAAACTCAACATGGAATAAGATAAAGTGCGTAACGCCGGGTATATGCGTTGCCACTGCATAAACAATAATTTAAAACATAAAACAATGCCAAAACAGAAGACAAAGTCCGGTGCCAAGAAAAGATTCACTTTCACCGGTACGGGTAAGATTAAAAGACATCATGCTTACCACAGTCACATCTTGACTAAGAAGACAAAGAAGCAGAAGAGAAACCTCGTTCACCAGACAATGGTAGACGGTAGCAACCTGAAAGCGGTGCGTGATATGCTCTGCCTCCGTTAATTTAAATTAGTCAAAACATTAAAAGGAAAACAAAACTATGCCAAGATCAGTAAATCACGTTGCTTCGAAAGCAAGAAGAACAAGAATTCTTAAGCTCACCAAGGGTTACTATGGTGCAAGAAAGAATGTCTGGACGGTTGCTAAAAATACATGGGAGAAGGGTCTCACATACGCTTATCGCGACCGTCGTAACAAGAAACGCAACTTCCGCTCATTGTGGATCCAGCGTATAAATGCTGCGGCACGCCTTGAAAACATGAGCTACTCTACGCTTATGGGTGCGCTTCACAAGGCTGGCATCGAGATCAACCGTAAGGTTCTTGCCGACCTCGCTGTAAACAATCCGGAAGCGTTCAAGGCTATTGTAGACAAAGTGAAATAAAGACGCACAGTCTTTCTTTAGACATAGAGGAGTCACACGTGCAACCGCATGGTGTGGCTCTTTTGTTTTGTGTTTGAATGTAATACAGTTAAAAGGACACATAATGATAAAACCAAATAAGCTATATTTTTCATATATAACCAATGTTGTTGGCTACGTATTAGAGAATGGAAAAGCCACTAACATACATTTTGACTTTAGAAAGCGGCTCGGATAAATGTGTTTTATTATTTTAATGTGTCGGTTCTCTTTGCTTTATTGAAAATGATGGCATATGTATATGTTTCATTTAAAGTATATGCTCGTGGATGATATTGCCGAATAAACCCAAGTCAAACTTAGACACTGGTTTGATTATTAGTTAATATCTAATAGTCTGCCGTTATTTTTAGAGAGGTCACGGCATACTGCTTCAGTATGCGGAGTGAAACAGTATGTGCTATAATTGTGTAGTCGAATCTGAGAGAATCTAACTACGTTACAGTCAAGGTAAATAGGTTCTAATGGCAGATTGAGTGCTAAGTCTGACGATTTGGGTTTATTTGTCGATTAAGTATTATAGATCCTCACCGTCTGATTTATTGTTTTCATTGTCATAAAACATAAGTATACGGTATTGTCCGTATTCTTGATTTATCATGAACCATACCAGTTTTGACTTATTTTTTTCTAAAAACTCCAATTCAAAAATTAATTTGCTGGTAGATATCAAACTCTGTGTTACTTTAGATGTGTCTGCCAACTGTTCTGTTGTATATTCCGACAGAAGTCGGGATTTCACAAAGTCTTCTTTCAGTTTTTCATCCGTTTTTTGGAAAAAAGCAGCCTCGTATCTTTTCTTATTGACAAGAATCTCATATGAGATGTCCTCATCATCGGATATAGTCTGGTTTTTACTGCCTGAATACTTATCGTTATTCTCAAACTGATGACATAATTTATTGAATCTTATTTTTATTTCTGTTTCATCGCGTGGATATTTGTCTGCAACGTAAATGCGGTATACCTTGTTTCTGTTCGTTACCACGGCAATCTGCACTTCTGAACCGTTAAACTCTCCTTCCAGCATGTCTTTCACACTGTTATAAGTAAATCCCTTTGCCTTTAGTTTCTGTATCATTTCACTTTTTGTTCCGTCTACAGGAATGCCGAGAAACTTTGTAACATCTTTCTGCGCATACATTGATGTGTATAATGTAAGCGTCAACACAAGTGATATAATTCTTTTCATGTTTATGATTTGTTGTGTCCCGCTACCCCATGGAACGTTAATTAATACAGATGGCGTGGGTGCCGTATGCTGTATCCTAATGTGAAGGTGCTAGAAAAAACCTTTGTGAACAGATACAGATAACAGCCCCCACGCCGGAATAAGCATGGAGACCATTACGTCGTCTCTTGTTCACAGTGAGTAAGTTTCCTAGGCTTTTCACATACAAGATGAAGACATAACGCCTCTAATTCCTAATTATGTAGGACGGAACACAGTCCATCCATCCGCAAAGACAATCTTTTTATTGTATAAACAATGCATGTGAGCAATAATATCTTATAAAAATATTTATGTAGTACGCCTATACTGTTTGTGCATAAGAACATTTCGCGTAAAACATCACTGCATCGCAATCCTGCGGAAGATAATGCACCGATTGTGAAATATATTTGTTACATTTGCATATAAATTACGACAATGGTCATGACACTGCCCGAAGAATTCGTAAAATATACAAAAGAGCTGATGGGAGATGAACGCTTTGAGACACTCATGGAGGGTCTGAAAGCCGAGCCGCCTGTCAGTATAAGGCTCAATCCGATGAAGTGCGACATTGACAACACTGCAATAAGCGGAAAGAGAAAGGATGTGGAGTGGTGTCCTACGGGGATGTATCTCGACGGGAGACCCAACTTCACATTCGACCCATTACTGCATGCGGGAACATACTATGTGCAGGAGGCTGCGTCCATGTTTGTGGCTCATGTGCTGCGGCAGACGGTGAGCCACGGTGTGACGATGCTCGACCTGTGCGCCGCACCGGGCGGGAAGTCCACGGTGTGCCGTACGTTTCTTCCGGAAGGCAGCCTGCTCATAGCCAACGAACCGATAAGGACAAGAGCTAATGTCCTTAGTGAGAATATGCAGAAATTCGGTCATCCTGATGTCATTGTGACCAACAACTATCCGCGTGATTTCAGAAAGTCAGGACTCATGTTTGACGTTATACTTGCCGATGTTCCCTGTTCCGGGGAGGGCATGTTCCGCAAAGACGTGGACGCGATAGCCGGATGGAGCGTTCAGAATGTGGAGAACTGCCGCCGTCTGCAACGTGAGATAGTCGGCGACATATGGTCTTGCCTGAAACCGGGAGGACTCATGATATATTCCACATGCACGTTCAACGCTCATGAGAATGAGGAGAACGCGGCGTGGATAGCCGGAGAACTGGGGGCGGACTTTGTGGAGATAGCCGTCAGTCCGGAATGGCATGTCACGGGAGCACTGGCAGGCAGTAACCCGTCTTACCGTTTCCTGCCCGGGACAAGTGAGGGTGAGGGGCTCTTCATGACCGTTTTGAGAAAACATGGAGATGCCGCCACACCGTTAAGGACTGCTGGCGTCAGGAGGCGTAACAGGAAGTCTGCCATGCCCGTAAGCCTGCCTCTCGTCGGAAGCGACGGTTTTGAGACAAGGGAAAAGGGCGACACCGTGGTGGCTGTCCCGAAAAGATGGGCTGATGTCTATGACTCTATTGTGGGTTGTCTCAATGTCATGCACGCCGGAGTGACCATCGGCACACGCAAGGGAAAGGACATTGTTCCTGACCAGTCGCTGGCTTTGTCGGCACTGCTCGACCGCAGTCGCTTTGCCTGTGTGGACTTGGACTATGCACAGGCAATCGGATATCTGCGTAAGGAGACGGTGGTAGTGCCTGACGGTACTCCCAAGGGTTTTGTGCTCTTCACATACAAAGACACTCCTATAGGGTTCGGCAAGAACATCGGCAACCGCGTCAACAATCTGTATCCGCAGGAATGGAAGATTAAAAGCCGGCACATTCCTGAACAAAAAGAGTTTATTCACAAGAAAAATGAAACAATATCTTGACTTGCTTAACCGTATAATGACGGAGGGCATAAAAAAGACTGACCGCACGGGAACGGGAACGCTTAGCGTGTTCGGTCACCAGATGAGATTCAATCTGGAAGACGGTTTCCCGCTGCTCACGACAAAGAAACTGCATCTGAAGTCGATAATATACGAACTGCTGTGGTTTCTCAAAGGTGACACAAACGTGAGATATCTTCAGGAGCATGGGGTGAGAATCTGGAACGAATGGGCTGATGAGAACGGTGACCTCGGACCGGTGTACGGACATCAGTGGCGTTCGTGGCCCGACTACGACGGCGGTACGATAGATCAGATAGGCAACGTGATAGACCTGATAAAGCATCATCCTGACTCGCGGCGTATGATTGTCAGCGCGTGGAATCCGGCTGAGGTCGACAACATGGCGTTGCCGCCGTGCCATTGTCTGTTCCAGTTTTATGTGGCAGACGGACGGCTTTCACTGCAATTGTACCAGCGTTCTGCCGACACATTCCTCGGTGTGCCGTTCAACATTGCCTCATATGCACTTCTGCTTATGATGATGGCACAGGTTACCGGACTGAAAGCTGGTGACTTCATACACACTACCGGAGACACACATCTGTATCTGAACCATCTCGAGCAGGCGCGTCTGCAGCTCACGCGCACGCCACGACAGCTGCCGAGAATGATTCTTAACAAGGATGTGAAAAACCTGTTCGACTTCAGATATGAGGACTTCTCCCTGGAAGGATACGACCCGTGGGAGCATATAAGCGCAAAGGTGAGCGTGTGATATAAACTAATGTATATTACCGGACAATGAGCATAAACATAATCGCTGCCGTGGCACGCAACCGTGCCATAGGCTATAACAACAAACTGCTTTACTGGTTGCCTGACGACCTTAAACGTTTCAAGGCTCTCACTACAGGACATACCATAATCATGGGACGCCGCACATTCGAGTCTTTGCCGAAAGGCGCTCTGCCTCACAGACGCAATGTGGTGTTGAGCCGCAGTACAGGTGATTTTCCAGGATGCGAGCGGTTTGCTTCGCTGGAGGATGCTTTGCGACACTGCAATGAGGATGAGGACGTCTTCATAATAGGGGGCGCGAGTGTCTACGCACAGGCTATGAAATATGCCGACAGGCTTCTTCTCACTGAGATAGAGGACACACCGCAGGAAGCAGATGTGTTTTTCCCAGACTATTCAGACTGGACTCTCGTAAACAGAGAGAGTCATTCAAAAGACGAGAAACATCAGTTTGAGTTTTCATTTTCCGATTACGAGAGAATATAAGAAAACAATCCGGCAACGGGTAGTATAGATAATGAATACCACCTGTCACCGGACTGTTTATGAAGATTTCAAACAATATTGCACTGAATCATGCTTTCTCGTCGTCCTTTGACACGAGAATGTCGGATATGGGCACCTGTCGGCTGATTGCGGCATTGAATGATATCAGTGTCTCGCTGCGTGCCAGACCGAGAGGTTGGAGCTTGTCGTGGATTATGTCAAGCAGATGATGGTTGTTGAAAGCGTATATCTTTATGAACATGTCGAAGGCTCCCGTGGTGTAATGACACTCCACTACTTCGGGTATCTTCCTCAGTTCGTCAACCACTTCACTGAATCTTTCGGGATTTTTAAGACACAATCCGATGTAGGCACAAGTGTCGTAACCTATCATTTCCGGGTCTATGATGAACTGTGAGCCTTTCAGGATGCCAATGCTTGTCAGTTTCTGAATGCGCTGATGTATTGCCGCACCGCTGACGTTGCATACTCTTGCTACTTCAAGAAACGGTATGCGGGCGTCTTCGGCAATTAGTTTCAGAATCTTCTTATCCAATAAATCTAAACTGTGATATGCCATTATAATTTATGTTTTACGCAAAGGTATGATAAAATGATGAATAAAACAACAGATTCACATCATTTTTGTATTAATTTATCATTAACGCCTGTCGCCGACAGACTTATTCTGCGCACTCCCGCCTGACGCAGTGCCTGACGCACATCGCTTATAATACGCATGTGCGTTGAGCGGTCTGCCTTTATCGATACCATAACGCGGTCGCGCTCGGAAGGTATCATCGAAGCCATCTCAAATGTCATATAGTCCGTTATGTCCGCAGGGGTCACATACTTGTTGTTGAGCTGTATGAGGGTTTTGTGTTCTTGTCGCGGGGTGTTGGCTGGCTGTGTCGGCACACCTATATATATATAGTAGATTATGTTTTTCTTTGAGAGGCGTGTCAGTTCTTTTCCCTCCGGAACGTGATATTGCACCTTTGGCGTGACGTTACGCATGTGTGTGACCATCATGAAGAAGAAAAGGACGGTGAATATGAGGTCGGGCAGCGACGCGGTGTTGAGCATCGGAACCTCGGGTCTGCGGTGCCGTCTAATCTGCATGTTGCATTCCTCCTTCCTGGTCATATATCTCGACAATGCGTTCCCGGCACTTGTTCCTCACATACTCGCGCTCGTCTTCATTGCATTGCCTGTAACTGCGGCTGAAATTCCTGCGTGCCACGTCGTCGCGCACCATTCCATAGGCTGCGGCTATCTCGTTCTGAAGTCTGAAGTATGTCTCATATGATGAGGAGGGGTCAGCGTCGATGGCAATCGAATGTTTGTCACCGCGCGTCTTTATGAACTCGCTTATGTCATTGCGGAGGTTTGTTGTCGACACCACGGTGTCGTTAAGCAGTATCTGGTCGGACGATGTTATCTTGAACATCATCAGGTTCTCTCTTGCCACTATCGGCGTTTCGGTGTTGTTCTCGGTGTCGGCGGGAGGAAGCTGGCGTATGAGTCCTTTGTCCGAATCCATTGAAGTGGTGACAAGAAAGAACGTCAGCAGCATGAAGGATATATCGGCTGTTGAAGTGGCATCGAGCGTCGGAACCGTATGTTTCTTTCTTCTTATCAGCATTTATTGTCCTTTTTTCTGAAATAACGGGTTGTCCCGTAAACGACAGCTGCTACCGACAGTGACAGCATTACTATGATAGAGCTGACAAACATGTCGGCTGTTTTGAGCCAGAAAGCATCCTGATATTTCTCTCCGTTGATGTATATGGAGGCGTCAGAACCTAAAACAAATGTAATGATAAGAAGCAGTGCGGTGAACGCCACAATCGCTGAAGTGATGCGAGCCGTGTGTATTCCGTTCACATTACCGCCTGCTCTGCCGTTCTTACGAATGCTTACAGCCAGTGCTACAAACCCTGTCAGGACAGAAGCAGCCACGAAGAAAACGATGAAGGCGATGAGTAGTCCGGTGAACTTAGGCGCATTGTATTCAGGGTTGTCGTAGAACGGGTGGTCGAAGTCAACGAAGTAGAAAAGACTGAACACAACCGCTGTCACGGCTGTGAGGGCATAGAGAACCCTGTGGGATATTTTTTCCGTGGAATAGTGTCGCAGGTTTGGATGTTTCATTTCCTCAATTTGTATTTGGCGATGGCATCAAGAAGGGTTATGGCACTCTCTTCCATCTGGGACACGATATGGTCTATTTTTGAAATGACATAGGTATAGAAAAGTTGCAGAATCAATGCTACGATTATACCGAAGATGGTTGTTATGAGCGCAACCTTCATTCCGGCGGCAACTGCCGTGGCACTTATGTCACCTGCCTGCTGTATGTCTCCGAAAGCCATTACGATGCCTATGACCGTACCGAGAAATCCGAGTGACGGAGCCATTACAATGAACATGGTTATCCATGAGCATCCTTTCTCGAGATTTGCCGACTGCACCGAACCGTATGAAGCTACCGAACGCTCCACGTTTTCTATGGATTCGTCAATGCGCAACAGACCCTGATAGCAGATGGAAGCCACCGGACCGCGCGTCTCGCGACACTGGTTTTTCGCTCCGTCGATATCGCCTGCCTCTACCTTGTCGCTCAAATCTGCCATGAATTTCTTTGCGTTTATCTCCGACAGACTTAGATATATGATCCGCTCTATGCAGAAAGCAAGACCGATGACAAGTACAAGTGCCACAAGCGACATGAAGGCGGCGTCGCCCTCTATGAACTTCGTCTTCAGGACTTTTTGTAAACTCTGCTTCCCCGCAGACCCTATTGTGGATGCGAGAAACGCGCTGTCTGACTCGTCTTGCAACTCGTCTGACATGTCTGGACTGATGACGTCTGATGCCGCAGGAATGTCTTTTACGGAAACACTGTCGGGTGATGATGCGGAACAAACGGCATTGAAAAAGAATACGGATATAAAAGCTATTGCAAAACGTGCAATCATTGTTCTCATACAGGGGTACATTTTTGATGCGGAAAGAGGGGGATTCGAACCCCCGGTACGCTTTTGACGCACACACGCTTTCCAGGCGTGCCTCTTCAGCCACTCGAGCACCTTTCCTTCGTAATTGCCTGCAAAAGTATTGTTTTTTTGATTATTACGGTTGTTTTGCGTTATATTTTAAAGTTCTTTAACGTAATCCGCCGCCAGGACGGATTCCATAAGCAAGTGCAAAATCACATCATTCTTTTCTTGATAATATCTTTAGACTTTGTAAACAGATTCTTTTTCCTTGGTCTGTTATTTGGTTTCTCTATAATATGTTTAATCATCACCTTGGATATTCTCTTGAAACCGGTTTCTTTGATATATATTGTCCGATAAGTCCATTCACGTTTTCCATCGCTCCATTTTCCCATGAAGAGTATGGATGTGCAAAATAAACGGTTATTCCCAGTTTTCTTGCAATAATCTCATTTATGCTGTCTGTGAAGCAATCTGTAGCTTGACAATAAATAAGAAAAGTGTCCTTTATGGACTATAAAAACGGTACCGGTGATGGCAATAAGATATTTCTATTTTATTATAGGGGACAGTCCGCTTTATATGTGCACCATAATAATAATTTAAAAAAGATATATTGGTCTGCATGTTCTTTTAAATAAACAGTGCCAGCGTGTGCGATGAAAGCTTTCTTTCAGATTTCCGGACGCAGCCTGTTTAATGAAAAAACCTCGACAAAGACAATGCTTGTCGAGGTATAAACTGTTTTCTTTCGGATTTAATGTCACTTATTCCCGTGTTGTGTTTGCGGAAACATATTATCCGAGATATTTCATCAATATTTTCGCATTGCCGCTGTCGCGCAGCTTTGCGATACTTTTCTCTCTTATTTGCCTTACGCGTTCGCGAGTAAGACCAAGCTGGTCACCTATCTCTTCGAGACCTTTTTCATGACATCCGATACCGAAGCATTCGCGTATGATTGTAATCTCGCGGTCTTTCAATACCTTGTTGAGTACGGAGTTCAGTTCGAGTGCCATTGACTCGTGGTCCACTTGCCTGTCTGTCCGGCTGTCGTCACCGCTTGCCATGACGTCAAGCATACAGTTGTCCTCACCGTCCTGAAACGGTGCGTCAATACTTACGTGGTGTCCGTCAGCCATAAGACTTTGTCCGATCTTTTCCTCGTCAATGTTTGTTGCGTCTGAAAGCTCCGACACGGACGGATGTCTTTGGTTTTCCTGCTCGAATTTGTTTATCTCATGGTTTATTTTGTTGAGTGAACCAACCTGATTCAACGGCAGTCTTACAATGCGGCTCTGTTCGGCTATTGCCTGTAAGATGCTCTGTCTTATCCACCATACGGCGTATGAAATAAATTTGAATCCTCTTGTCTCATCGAATTTTTGAGCAGCTTTAATCAATCCGATATTCCCCTCATCTATAAGGTCTGTCAGTGTAAGTCCTTGATGCTGGTACTGTTTGGCAACGGATACGACAAAGCGCAGGTTTGCCGTGACAAGCTTGTCTTTGGCTTTCTCGCCTTCCGGACCACCTTTCTTGATCTTTTGTGCGAGCTCAATTTCTTCGTCGATAGAGATTAGAGGAGCGCGTCCGATTTCCACAAGATATTTGTCCAATGCTTCACTCGAACGGTTTGTGATACTTTTCTGAATCTTTAGTTGTCTCATCTTGAATACATTAATTCTAACTGCCTGATATTCAGCTTACTAATAAAAGAAGCCTTTAAAACCTTGCAAGGTACAAAAATAATCCGGATTTGACGGTGTTTTGCATGACTTTTTGTGGTTAAATAAGGTTAATGTTCTGCTGCATTGATTTCTGCACACTCATTCCGTCATAACGCCGGAATGTCGCTCCGGCGATACGGCGGTGAGTCTGTCGGGTATTTATTCTTCTTTAAGCTTTATCTGGCAGTTGTCCAGCGACTCTATTATGGCGAGCGATTCCACATGTATTCCTTTCTCTCTGAGATATCTGCCGCCGTCCTGGAATGCTTTTTCAATTATGAAACCCATTCCGACGAGTTCCGCGCCCGACTGCTCGACGAGTTCCATGATGCCTTTGGCAGCATTGCCGTAGGCGAGGAAATCGTCGATGAAAAGCACCCTGTCGTTTTCGTTCAGATATTCCCTGCTTATGATGACATTGTATTGTCTTTGTTTGGTGAACGACGACACAGTTGTCGACAGCATGTTCTCCATCGTGTTGGGTTTCTTCTTTTTTGCAAAGACAACGGGAAGATTGAGTAGAAAACCCATCATTATTGCCGGTGCGATGCCCGATGCCTCTATCGTAAGTATCTTGTTGACATTGCTTGACGCAAAGCGTCTTATAAACTCCACGGCAATATCCTTCATCAGGTTTGGGTCCATCTGATGGTTTATGAACTTGTCAACCTTCAGTATCCCGCCGGGATAACATCTTCCTTCTTTCAGGATTCTTTCTTTTAAAACTTTCATTATAACTTCTTTTCTAAAGCCCTTTTGGTCAAAAATAGTATCATACTTTCCTATTTCTTCTGCTGAATGCCTCAATGTTTCAACTAAAACTTCCTTTTCACCTGAATAAACTCCTATTTTAGTTGATGTTGAACCCGGATTAATTATTAATAATTTATATGCCATAATTCTCAATACCCCCTAAGTATATTACTTTCTACCCTCTGATACTAATGCAGCTAATGCAATAGAATTTACCTTTGTTTCAAAGCTATCTGCTCTTGAAGTTAAAATAACTGGAGCTGATGTTCCTACTAATATACCACCATTTTTAGTTTGCGCTGTATAAGTTAAAGACTTATACATAACATTTGCAACATCTATATTAGGAAGTACTAATATATCTGCTTTTCCCGCTACTGGTCCTGTTACCCCTTTATGATGTGCTGCTTCTTCAGATAAAGCATTATCTAAAGCTAAAGGTCCATCAACTATACACCCTTTAATTTGTCCTCTATCACTCATCTTAGATAATAATGCTGCATCTATAGTTGCTGGCATATCTGGATTTACAACTTCTACTGCGCAAACTGGAGCAACCTTTGGATTTTCTATTCCACAAGCCTTAGCTACCATTACAGAATTATTTATAATTTGTACCTTTTGTTTTA